>Ga0315909_10000880_pt1 | contig 40097 bp, 39 predicted proteins | sample LakEriMetagenome_11_FD_203527 | JGI IMG/M metagenome (GOLD analysis project Ga0315909, IMG submission 203527) | Freshwater fungal communities from buoy surface, Lake Erie, Ohio, United States - Buoy 2 MA125 | ecosystem: Environmental > Aquatic > Freshwater > Lake | place: USA: Lake Erie, Ohio... | reverse complement strand
AGCAGAGATCAGGAAGGCAATCAGCACACCCAGAATCGTTACCGTGTGCGATGCAGTGCGGCCAATCAAATTACCAAAGAAGCGCGTACCGAAAAGGCCCGCGATCAGAGAGCCCGCCAGAGGCGCCAGCGGGACACACAGCAGCAGGTTCGGGTTAAGTTGCCCAGCCATAAAAACCTTGTCCTTGTTTTGCTTTAGCCCTTGAGACGATCAAGCTCTTCTACATTGATCGTATCGAGGTTACGGAACAGCACGACGAGAATCGCCAGACCAATCGCCGACTCTGCGGCGGCGACAGTCAAAATGAAAAACACAAAGATCTGGCCTGACGCGTCGCCAAGATAATGCGAGAAAGCGACGAAGTTCATGTTCACCGCCAGTAGCATGAGTTCGATCGCCATCAAAATGACGATCAGGTTTTTTCGGTTCATGAAAATACCAACCACCGCAATCGCAAAAAGGATGGCGCCCAGCGTCAAAAAATGTGCGAGGGTGAGTGTCACGTGCTTTACCTCTTATGGTTTATCGACGGCTTGATCAGCCGATTCGCGCGCTTCGGCAGGCATGCTGATGATGCGTACGCGATCATGACGCTTTACCTTGACGGCATCACCCGGATTGAAATACTTCGTATCCTTGCGCCGACGCATCGTCAGCGCAACCGCAGCGACGATTGCTGCCAGCAGAATGATGGCCGCGATTTCAAATGCATACAGGTATTGCGTGTAAATGAGTTTGCCCAGCTCGCGGGTATCCCCGATGTTAATGGCGGCCTCGGGGTGGGCGCCCTGCGCGACAAATCCGCGTACAAGTACGGTGACCATTTCCGCTGCAATGATCGCGCCGACCGTTAACGCGAGAGGCAGGTGACTCCAAAATCCTGCGCGCAGCTTGGCCATGTCAATGTCGAGCATCATCACGACGAACAGGAACAGCACCATCACTGCCCCGACATAGACCAGTACCAGTACGATCGCCAGAAATTCGGCCTTGAGCAGCATCCAGATCGCCGCAGCTGAAAAGAACGACAGAATCAGAAACAAGGCTGCGTGCACTGGATTGCTGGCCGATATCACGCGCAGCGCTGCGAAAATCAGCACTGCAGAGAAAACATAAAAAAGTGCGGTCGTAAATTCCATGAATGATCTCAGCGATAGCGGGCATCGGCGGCCCGATTGGCCGCAATCTCGGCTTCGTATTTGTCTCCGATGGCCAGCAACATGTCTTTGGTGTAGTACAGGTCACCCCGCTTCTCACCGTGGTACTCGAGAATATGCGTCTCGACAATTGAGTCAACCGGACAGGATTCTTCGCAGAATCCGCAGAAAATGCATTTCGTCAGATCGATGTCGTAGCGCGTGGTGCGGCGTGAACCATCATCGCGCTGCTCGGACTCGATGCTGATCGCCAAGGCAGGGCAAACCGCTTCGCACAATTTGCAGGCAATGCAGCGTTCTTCGCCATTGGGATAGCGACGCAAGGCGTGCAATCCACGAAAACGCGGTGACTGCGGCGTTTTTTCTTCTGGAAATTGCACGGTGATCTTGCGTGCGAACATGTAGCGGCCTGTCAGCGCAAGCCCCTTGAAGAGCTCCCGCAGCATCAGGCTTCCAAAGAAATCCTTGATCGCTTCCATGATTATTCAGCCTTTATATTCGATTCCCTGAGTGCCATTCCATTCAGATGTCGCTCTTACTTCCATATGTTCCATGGGGTTTGCATCCAGATCGCCACGATGACGAGGTAAATGACAGTCAGCGGTATGAAAACCTTCCAGCCCAAACGCATGATCTGGTCGTAGCGATAGCGCGGGAATGAAGCGCGCACCCAGATGAAGATCGAAACGACGAGGAAGGTCTTGATGCCCAGCCAAATCCAGCCAGGGATGAAACTCAACATCGCCAGCGGTGCGCTCCATCCACCAAGGAACATCAGCGTCGCCAGGATGGAGACCAAGATCATGTTCGCGTATTCGGCGAGGAAGAACATCGCAAACGACATGCCGGAATACTCCACCATGTGTCCGGCGACGATTTCCGACTCGCCTTCGACCACATCGAAAGGATGACGCGAGGTTTCTGCAATACCCGAGATGATGTACACACCAAACATGGGCAATAGCGGTAGCCAGTTCCATGACAGGAAATTGAGTCCCATGTCGGCGAACACACCGCGCGTCTGCCCGGCGACGATCTCCGAGAGGTTCAAACTGCCCGACACCATGAGCACGATAACGAACACAAAACCCATTGCAATCTCATAGGACACCATCTGCGCTGATGCCCGCATCGCGCCCAGAAACGCGTACTTCGAATTCGATGCCCAACCAGCGATGATGACGCCATACACTTCCATCGAGGTGATGGCCATCACGAACAACAGACCTGCATTCACATTGGCCAGAACGACTTCCGGTCCGAACGGAATGACAGACCAGGCGGCCAGCGCCGGCATGATGGTCATTACGGGCGCGAGCACGAACAAGGCCTTATTCGCCTTGGCGGGGACGATGATTTCCTTGAGCAGCAGCTTGAGCGCATCAGCAATAGGCTGGAGCAGGCCGGCAGGACCCACGCGATTCGGACCCAGACGCACGTGCATCCAGCCGATCATCTTTCGCTCCCACAGGGTGAGATAAGCAACGCATCCCATCAAAGGCAGCACCACCGCGACGATCTTGATCAAAGTCCATGCCACAGGCCAAACGGGACCAAGGAGGCCAGCACCCGTCGTGGTCAGCGCCGAGAGAAACGCATCCATCAGGCTTTCTCCACCGAAATGGCGCCGAACATGGGACCCAGTGCTGCTGTAGACGCATGGGCAGAGGCGACGCGAACGACATTGTCCGGTAGGCCGCGATCCACCGCGCAGTCAATCACAATGGTGGTCGTGCCCTGGCTGACGCGTACCTTGTCGCCCGGGGTCACACCGAGTTTTTCAGCCAGCGACAAAGAAAGCACCGCATGGGGTGCCCGCGCATCGGTGGTCTGCTGCAGTGACTCCGCACGACGGACGATCGCATCACTGAAATACAAAGGCACATCGGCCAAGCGCTCGATCCCCTGAGATCGCTGCACGGGATGAAGCGCGATGTCTGCATGGTTATTCAGGCGCACAGCAAGATCCACACCATCGAGCTTGCTTGATCCCAGAATTTCATTGCGGATTTCTTCGGAACTTTCGTAGGCAAAACCTTCAAGCGACAAGAGATTACCCAACACACGCAACACCTTCCACGCAGGACGCGTGTCACCCAAAGGCTTGACGCTGCCGTTGAAGCTTTGCGCACGTCCCTCAGCGCTAACGAACGTACCCGAAGTTTCGGTGAAGGGCGATACAGGCAAGAGCACATCGGCGAATGCCATCGCGTGTTTGAAAGGCGACATCACCACGACCATCTCGGCCTGATTCACCGCACCGTGCGCAGTGCGCGGATCTGCACAATCCAATTCCGGTTCTGTATGAAGCAGAAGATAGGCTTTGCGCACTTGAGCGACCAGACTGTGCGCATTGGCAGCACCGGCTGGGCGTGCATTTGCGAGGTATGCACCGACGGTATTGGCGCCTTCGGTCAGATAACCGAGGCGTGCGTCCGTGTGGATCGCAATCCATTGCGCCAATGCGTGCAACTGGCTTGCCTGAGGATGTTGGGCTGCGGCGTTACCAAGGAAGATGGCTCTGGGTTCACCCGACATCAGGCTAGCCGCGATCTGCTTTGCGGTTGGCGATGGCTGCAGGCTGGCCAGCTCGGCAGGTGCACTGATATTTTTGCTCTGTGCGATGGCAACAGCCACCTCGCCCAATTGCGCCACCCAATCACCGGGGGCGGCAATCATTTTGTTCGCGACGGGCATCAGCAAATCGTCATCGGCCGCATGCAGTAGTGAGAGACTTGCACCACGACGCACCGCACTACGTAATTTTGCCGACAGCAGCGGATGATCTTTACGCAGGAAAGAGCCGATCACGAACACGCGCTTGAGCTCGCTGAAGGCCTCAACCGACATACCCAACCAAGGAATGAATTTTGGATCTGCGATGGTATCGGTCTGACGCAAACGGAAATCGACGTTGTCCGATCCAAGTCCGCGCACCAGTTTCTGCAGCAGCGATAGCTCTTCAAGTGTTGAATACGGCGTTGCGAGTGCTGCTATGGCATCAGCACCATGCTCATGGCGGATATTACGCAAACCATGAGACACATACTCAAGCGCTGTCTGCCAGTCGGTGGTCTGCCACTGACCATTCTGCTTGATCATGGGCGCTGTCAGACGCTCTTCGCTGTTCAAGCCTTCATAAGAAAAGCGATCGCGGTCAGATAGCCAGCACTCATTGATTGCCTCGTTTTCTAATGGAAGTACGCGCATGACTTTCGCGCCTTTGACCTGCACGATGAGATTCGAACCGAGGCTGTCATGCGGACTCACGGATTTGCGACGTGACAACTCCCAGGTCCGGGCGCTGTAACGGAAGGGTTTGGAAGTGAGTGCACCGACCGGGCATAGATCGATCATGTTGCCAGACAATTCAGAATCAACGGTCTTGCCAACAAACGAGGTGATTTCCGAGTGCTCACCACGACCCAGCATACCGAATTCCATGACGCCGGCAATTTCCTGGCCAAAACGAACGCAGCGCGTGCAATGAATGCACCGGCTCATTTCTTTCATCGAGATCAGCGGGCCAACATCCTTGGCATGAACCACGCGTTTTTCTTCGTGATAGCGCGAAGCGGAAGGACCATAACCCATGGCCAGATCCTGCAATTGGCATTCGCCACCCTGATCACAGATTGGACAATCCAGCGGATGATTCAACAGCAGAAATTGCATCACATCTTTTTGTGCGCGAACGGCTTTTTCGCTGTGCGTACGAACAATCATGCCCGGCGTGACGGGCGTTGCACAAGCTGGCAGCGGCTTGGGTGCTTTCTCGACTTCGACCAAACACATACGGCAGTTCGCCGCAATCGACAATTTCTTGTGATAACAAAAATGCGGGATGTAAGTACCCAGCTGATTGGCAGCATCCATGACCATGCTGCCCTCTTTTACTTCGACTTTTTTGCCGTCTATTTCAATCTCAACCATGGCGAGTCCGGTCAGAGGTACGTGGGCACAAGACAACGCTTGTGCTCGATGTGATACGCAAATTCATCAGTAAAGTTCTTGACCATCGCACGAACTGGCATCGCAGCAGCATCGCCTAGCGCGCAAATAGTACGACCCTGAATACCATCAGCGACAGAGTTGAGCATGTCGAGATCATCTGCCCTGCCCTGTCCGTGTTCGATTCGATGCACCATGCGGTAGAGCCAGCCTGTGCCTTCGCGACAGGGCGTGCATTGGCCGCAGGATTCTTCGTAATAAAAATATGACAGGCGTAGCAGAGATTTCACCATGCAACGTGTCTCATTCATCACGATCACAGCACCGGAGCCCAGCATGGATCCGGCTTTGGCAATCGAGTCATAGTCCATATCCGTTTGCATCATCACATCACCCGTCAGCACTGGCATGGACGAGCCACCGGGGATGACGGCTTTGATCTTCTTGCCATCACGCATGCCACCAGCCAGCTCAAGCAGCGTTGCGAACGGCGTGCCGAGCGGGACTTCGTAGTTACCTGGACGCGCGACATCACCGGACACAGAAAAAATCTTGGTGCCACCGTTGTTGGGTTTGCCAGCCGCCAGATAGGCTTCACCGCCCAGATTCATGACGAACGGTACCGCGGCAAACGTTTCGGTGTTGTTGATCGTAGTTGGCTTGCCATACAAGCCAAAGCTCGCGGGGAAAGGTGGTTTGAAACGTGGCTGACCTTTTTTACCTTCGATGGATTCCAGCAGAGCCGTCTCTTCGCCACAGATGTAAGCACCGTAGCCATGGAAAGCATGCAGCTGAAAACTGAAATCGGTGCCAAGAATGCGATCTCCAAGGAAGCCCGCTGCGCGCGCTTCTTCCAGAGCCTCTTCAAAGCGATCGTAGACATCCCAGATTTCGCCGTGAATATAGTTGTAGCCGACTGAAATACCCATCGCATACGCACCGATGGCCATGCCTTCGATGACGGAATGCGGGTTGTAACGAAGAATGTCGCGATCTTTGAATGTACCCGGCTCGCCCTCATCGGAATTACAGACCAGATATTTCTGTCCTGGAAACTGACGTGGCATGAAGCTCCACTTCAAGCCTGTAGGGAAACCTGCGCCACCGCGACCACGCAGCGAAGATGCCTTTAATTCGGCAATGACCTGCTCGGGCGTGATGTTTTCAGTCAGGATGCGGCGTAATGCAGAATAACCACCACGCTGTACATAATCGGCGAGATGCCAGTTACGGCCGTCGAGGCCCGCGAGTATCAGTGGTTTGATATGACGGTCATGAAGGCTGCTCATTTTTTTAGCTCCTCCAGCAAGGCATCGATTTTTTCATTCGACATATGGCTACACATGCGCTTGTTATTGACCAGCAGGACAGGCGCATCGCCACAAGCCCCCATGCACTCGCCTTCAACAAGCGTGAAATGACCGTCTGCGGTGGTTTCGCGATAGTCAATGCCGAGTTTTTCCTTTAAATGAAGCGCTGCCTTGTCGCCACCTGAAAGTGCACAAGGTAGATTGGTGCAAATCGTGATCTTGTGCTTGCCCGCAGGCTTGAGGTTGTACATGTTGTAGAACGTAGCCACTTCTTGCACCGCAATCGCAGGCATGCCAATGTAATCGGCGATGTCTTGCATCACGTCCGGTGCCAGCCAGCCTTTTTCATCCTGCGCGATCGCGAGCGCAGCCATGACCGCCGACTGTCGCTGATCCGCTGGGAACTTTGCCAGTTCACGATCTATTTTCTTGTACGCTTGCTCTGTTAACAGCATTGTTTTGCCTTGTGGATGAATGCGTAATCAGCGATCAATCTCGCCGAACACGATGTCCTGGGTACCAATGATCGTCACAGCATCGGCGATCATGTGCCCTTTCGCCATTTCATTGAGACCCTGCAGGTGTGCATAACCGGGCGCGCGTATCTTCAGCCGGTAGGGCTTGTTTGCGCCGTCGGATACAAGGTAGATACCGAACTCGCCCTTCGGATGCTCTACGGCTGCATAGGCCTCGCCCTTGGGCACATGGAAACCCTCAGTGAACAGCTTGAAATGGTGAATCAGCTCTTCCATGTTCGACTTCATGTCGACGCGTGATGGTGGCGCGACCTTGTGGTTATCGCTCATCACGGGACCGGGATGGTTGCGTAGCCATTCGACACACTGCTTGATGATGCGATTGGACTGACGCATTTCTTCGATGCGCACCAGATAGCGGTCATAGCAGTCACCATTCACGCCGACCGGAATGTCGAAATCCATCAGGTCATACACTTCGTAGGGCTGTTTTTTGCGCAGATCCCAGGCAACACCGGAGCCGCGCAGCATGGCGCCGGTAAAGCCCATTGCCAGCGCCCGCTCAGGCGAGACGACACCGATACCCACCAAACGCTGTTTCCAGATACGGTTGTCCGTCAGCAGGGTTTCGTATTCATCGACATAGGTCGGAAAGCGATTGGTGAAATCTTCAATGAAATCAAGCAGGGAGCCCTGGCGATTTTCATTCAGCCGAGCCATGGCCTTGTCATTGCGAATCAGGGACGCGGTGTACTGCGGCATGGTATCCGGCAGATCACGGTAGACACCACCGGGACGATAGTAAGCCGCGTGCAGGCGAGCGCCCGATACGGCCTCATAGCAATCCATCAGATCCTCACGCTCACGGAAGGCGTACAGGAACACGCCCATCGCACCCACATCAAGCGCATGCGCGCCGAGCCAAAGCAAGTGATTCAAAATGCGCGTGATTTCATCGAACATCACGCGGATGTATTGCGCGCGCAGCGGCACCTCAACGCCGAGCAGCTTTTCAATGGCCATCACATACGCGTGCTCGTTGCACATCATCGACACATAGTCGAGACGGTCCATATAGGGCACGGACTGGAGATAGGTGCGTGTTTCGGCCAGCTTTTCGGTCGCACGATGCAACAAGCCGATATGCGGATCAGCCCGCTGTATGACCTCACCGTCGAGTTCCAGCACAAGACGCAGAACGCCGTGAGCAGCGGGATGCTGTGGACCGAAGTTCAAGGTGTAATTTTTTATTTCTGCCATGATTATTTCACCCCGTAATTCTCTTCGCGAATCACGCGCGGCACATTTTCTCGTGGCTCGATGGTGACTGGCTGATAAATCACGCGCTTCTGCTCGGGGTCGTAGCGCATCTCCACATAACCGCTGACAGGAAAATCCTTACGGAACGGATGGCCAATGAAACCGTAATCGGTCAGGATGCGCCGCAGGTCATCGTGGCCCTCAAACAAGATGCCAAATAAATCGAAGGCCTCACGCTCGTACCAGTTGGCCGAGTTCCATAAATCGCTCACCGAGGAAATGACAGGCAAATCATCATCAGGGGCAAAGGTACGCACTCGGATTCGCCAGTTGTGGGTAACGGATATCAGGTGCGAAACGACAGCGAATCTCGCCCCGTCCCACGCACCATCCCCATAAGATTCGTAATCAACACCACACAGATCGAGCAATTGCTCAAAACGCAGCGACGCATGGTCACGCAAGCTTTTCATCGCCGAACGATAATTATTCGCAGCAATTACAACCGTGATTTCGCCAAGCGCGACCGATACCGATAGGATGCGATCGCCCAAGACCTCACGAAGCGCTGATTCCAGTGTTACAAGTTTGGTTGTCATAATCCCGGATTATCTTTTCAGCGGGCAATGGTGTTGGTGCGCCGGATCTTGTTTTGCAATTGCATGATTCCGTACAGTAGCGCCTCTGCGGTCGGCGGGCAGCCAGGCACATAAATATCGACAGGCACAATGCGATCACAACCTCGAACCACGGAATAAGAGTAGTGGTAATAACCACCGCCGTTCGCGCATGAGCCCATGGAAATGACCCAGCGTGGCTCAGCCATCTGGTCGTACACTTTGCGCAGCGCGGGTGCCATTTTGTTGCAGAGCGTGCCGGCAACGATCATCACATCCGATTGCCTAGGCGACGGGCGGAACACAACGCCAAAACGGTCGAGGTCATAGCGGGACGCGCCCGCATGCATCATTTCAACCGCGCAGCAAGCCAAACCGAAGGTCATCGGCCACATTGAGCCGGTACGCGTCCAGTTGATCAGCTTATCGGCCGTTGTGGTGACAAAGCCTTCGTTCATGATTCCGTCAATCGCCATCGCTTATTCCCAATCCAGAGCGCCTTTTTTCCATTCGAAAATCAGGCCAACGACCAGCACACCCAGAAAAATCATCATCGCCCAAAAACCAAGAAGCCCAATATCACTCATGGCAACTGCCCAGGGGACAAGGAAAGCGACTTCGAGGTCAAAGAGAATGAAAAGGATCGCAACGAGGTAATAACGCACATCGAATTTCATGCGCGCGTCCTCGAAAGCCTCGAAGCCACATTCGTAAGCGGAGGTTTTTTCTGCATCAGGATGATGCGGCCCGAGTAAACGACCCAGTACCTGCGGTGCTACACCAACGCCAATACCGACACCGATGAAAAGCAGGATTGGAAGGTAATTTTCGAGGTTCACGATATCCTCAGCTCAAAACAATGATTGTGTTTGTGGAAGCACTGGTCAAATAAACCCGGAAACCTTTATGGCAGCAAAGCCGGCGCCATGAACTTGATTTTCCTGGCTGCAGCACTGTGCTGCTACGCTGGCTCGCTATACAACGCTGAGTTTTTCAGCGTCTCTCTGCAACAAATCAATTTTCAGTCGTACAGCCAGGCCGCCCATGTCAGCAAAAAGCCAGCTCGGGCATCCCCTGCTGGCCTGCTCGGAATCGCAGGGATTCCCGTTCCTGTTTTGACTGGTGCCGACGGCGAGACTCGAACTCGCACAGCTTTCGCCACTACCCCCTCAAGATAGCGTGTCTACCAATTTCACCACGTCGGCAAAACCCTCGCATTTTAACCCGCTTTACCCCGTGATCTCAATGCACATCTGGCAGCATTTGTTGCCAAGAGATTATTTCGGTATTTCATTCGATTTGTTTTGTGGTTTTGAGGCATCGGGTGTACCGGGTGCAGTCGTTGCAGGTTGGGCCGGTGTGGTCACCTGATCCATCACACCCGCTCCCGATGAGCCGGCCGGCCTGCTGCCGATAAAACTCAGCGCGAGGGTCGACGCAAAAAAAACGGCTGCGGCAATTCCGGTAGATCTCGAGAGGAAGTTTGATGATCCACTGGCACCAAACAGACTTCCAGACGCACCGGAGCCGAAGGCAGCACCCATGTCTGCACCCTTGCCATGTTGCAGCAGCACCAGACCAATAATAATCAGCGCCGTGATGACCTGAATGACAATGACGATTGCGAGAAAATTGTTCATGTTAAGGATTTTTCCATTTTAATAATATGTTGCTGCTTTTCCTTCAGTCGTCGCAAGCTGCGCAACGCTACAAACTTTTTCCGTTTGAAAATGGCGCCAAGTCCTTGATTTTCGAGGGCCACTGCATCACACAACGACGCCAACTCACTACACAACGCGGGTTCACTCGGCGTCTTTTGAGACACCAGCGCATTTGATTCCGCAAACACTTTGTTGTTCAGGCGGATTTCGCAATGGCGAGGAAATCCCCCACCTTGAGCGAGGCCCCACCGATGAGCCCGCCATCAATATCGTCCATCGCCAATAAATCATGGGCGTTGTCCGGTTTCATACTGCCACCGTAGAGCAGGCGTACACCGCTGCCGGCGTCAGGGTCAACGCCGACCAGCAATGCCCTCAGGTGCGCGTGCACTTGCTGGGCCATCTCGGGTGTGGCGGTTTTACCCGTGCCAATAGCCCAAACCGGCTCATAGGCAATAACGATCTTTCCCAATTGCTGACCAAGCACCGCCAATACGGCCCTGAGCTGGCGGGACACGACCGTGTCGGTTTGGCCGGCTTCCCGCTCTTCAAGCGTTTCGCCAACACACACAATCGGTGTGAGGCCGCACGCCAGCGCTTGCCTTGCCTTGTCGGCCACGATCGTATCGGTCTCGCCATGAAGACTGCGCCGCTCGGAATGCCCGACAATCACGAACTGACAACCAAAATCGCGCAACATCGCGCCTGACACTTCACCGGTAAAGGCACCTGACTCATGCAGAGAGAGGTCCTGACCACCCCAGGCTACGGCAGAGCCAGAGAGCGCCGCCTGGGCCTGCGCAAGATAGGGTGCGGGCACGCAGACTGCGAGGTCCGCAGCAAGCCCGCTGGCGCCGGCGCGTATGCCATCAAGCAGTAACGCATTGGCGGCGACGCTACCGTTCATTTTCCAGTTACCGGCAATGAGTGGTCGGCGCATCGTTGTCTGATTCATGATTAACCCGTGATTTTATCCTGTGGGCTGAAAACCGGTCAAACGCGTATCAAGCCACGCTCAGCATGATTTTGCCCACATGCGTGCTGGTCTCCATGAGTGCGTGTGCGTCCGCAGCCTGCGCCAGCGGGAATGTCTGGTAAATCACGGGTTTGATTTCGCCGTTTTCGAGCAGTGGCCAGACTTTCTGCTGCAGATGCTGCGCGATTTCCTGTTTGAACGCGATCGGGCGCGGCCGCAGCGTCGATCCCGTGATCGTCAGCCGTCGCCTCAGGATCTCGCCAAAATTCACTTCACCTTTGGCACCACCGAGCAACGCAATGATCACCAGCCGGCCATCATCGGCCAGGCAGTTGATCTCACGGTTGACGTAATCACCCGCCACCATATCGATGATGACATTGACTCCAGTTCCACCGGTCGCGGATTTAATGACTTCCACAAAATCTTCAGTGCGATAGTTAACACCCCGCTCTGCACCGAAACTCTCGCAAGCACGGCACTTGTCATCGGTGCCGGCTGTCGCAAAAACGCGGTGACCCAGAGCACGCGCCATCTGGATCGCCGTCACACCAATACCGGAGCTGCCGCCTTGTACCAGCAAAGTTTCGTCGCCCGAGAGCTTGGCTCGCATGAACAGATTGCTGTATACCGTGAAAAATGTTTCAGGCAGGGATGCCGACTCCAACAAGGATAAACCTTTGGGTACCGGCAGACACTGCGCACTGGGTGCCGCGCAGTACTCGGCGTAACCACCACCCTGTACCAGCGCACAAACCATATCGCCTTTTTTGAGTGTGCTGCCGGCGAAATCGCCATCAACAATCTCGCCAGCCACTTCGAGACCGGGAATATCGGAGGCACCGGGCGGCACCGGGTAGTTGCCGGTACGTTGAAGTACATCAGGACGATTCACGCCTGCAGCATGCACCTTGATCATGACCTCGCCCGCCTTGAGTACAGGCAGAGGACGTTCAGCAGGTTTCAGCACTTCGGGACCACCGGGATGGACGATTTCTATCGCTTGCATGCATGTCTCCTTTGTTTGTTCTGCTTTCTGACTGTTTGCCTCAGAGAGCAAAAAGCCGTCCGCAAAGCGGACGGCTTTCACGGTCGCAGTACAGCGACCCGTTTATTTACTGCTGCACGACCTCACCGCCGTCTTCCGCCAACGCAGCTTTCATCGACAACTTGAGGCGACCACGGTCATCGGTCTCCAGCACTTTGACGCGTACTTGCTGACCTTCTTTCAGATAGTCAGCGACGGCATTCACGCGCTCGTTGGCAATCTGGCTGATGTGAAGCAGGCCGTCCTTGCCGGGCATGACCTGAACGATCGCACCGAAGTCCAGTAGCTTAAGCACGACGCCGTCATAGATCTTGCCAACCTCAACCGAGGCCGTGAGTTCTTCGATGCGCCGCTTGGCTTCCTGACCGGCTGCTGCATCCACCGATGCGATGGTGACCAGACCTTCATCGGTGATGTCGATCTGGGTACCAGTTTCTTCGGTCAGTGCGCGGATTACTGCACCGCCCTTGCCGATCACATCACGAATCTTCTCGGGATTGATGCGAATCGTAATCAGGCGTGGCGCAAAATTTGACAGCTCGGTGCGGCCATGGGGCATGGCTTCCTGCATCTTGCCAAGAATATGCAAGCGACCTTCTTTTGCCTGTGCGAGCGCCACTTGCATGATTTCTTTGGTGATGCCCTGAATCTTGATGTCCATCTGCAGCGCGGTAATGCCATTGGCAGTACCGGCGACTTTAAAGTCCATGTCACCCAGATGATCCTCATCACCCAGAATATCGGAGAGGACTGCAAACTTGTTGCCTTCCTTGATCAGGCCCATCGCAATACCAGCCACATGCGCTTTGAGGGGCATGCCAGCATCCATCAGCGCCAGACTACCGCCGCAGACCGATGCCATCGATGAGGAACCGTTCGACTCCGTAATTTCAGACACCAGACGCACCGAGTAGCTGAATTCATCAGCCGCAGGCAAGGCAGCGATCAGCGCGCGCTTGGCCAAACGACCGTGACCAATCTCGCGGCGTTTTGGCGAGCCCACGCGACCTGTTTCGCCGGTCGCAAAGGGTGGCATGTTGTAGTGAAGCATGAAACGATCACTGTACTCGCCGGTGAGCGCGTCGATTTTTTGTTCATCGCGCGCTGTGCCCAGAGTGGCCACGACCAGCGCCTGCGTCTCACCGCGCGTAAACAGTGCTGAGCCGTGCGTACGCGGCAGCACACTGGTACGAATGGAGATCGGACGCACGGTACGGGTGTCGCGACCATCGATACGCGGCTCGCCATCGAGAATTTGTGATCGAACAATCTTGGACTCGAGATCAAACATCACATTGCCGACATCCGCCGAATCTGGGGCAGATGTGCCTGCTGCTGCTGCATCGGCGGCCAGTGCCGCGCTGACTTCGCTACTGATCTGCCGAAGCTTGTCGGTACGAGCCTGCTTTTCTTTGGTTGCGAATGCTTCGCGCAGTTTAGCCTCGGCGAGTTCGGTGACGCGCGCAATCAGGGCTTCGTTTTTGGGCGCGGGGCTCCATGGCACTTCGGGTTTACCACCGTCGCGCACCAGATCATGAATCGCATCGATCACAGCTTTCATGTGTTCGTGACCAAACACCACCGCGCCCAGCATGATTTCTTCGGACAGTTCTTGCGCTTCGGATTCGACCATCAACACGGCCGTTTCGGTGCCAGCGACGACCAGATCCATCTGGGAGTTCGGCAACTGGGACACGGTAGGATTGAGTACGTATTGACCATCGATATAACCAACCCGAGCGGCACCAATCGGGCCATTGAATGGAATGCCAGCCACGCACAACGCAGCAGAGGCGCCAATCATGGCGGGGATGTCCGGATCAATATCGGGGTTGACGGACAACACATGAATGATGACCTGAACTTCGTTCAGATAACCCTCAGGGAATAGCGGGCGAATCGGACGATCAATCAGACGCGATGTCAGCGTCTCTTTTTCGGAAGGGCGTCCTTCGCGCTTGAAAAAGCCGCCAGGGATACGGCCAGCTGCATAAGTTTTTTCAACATAGTCCACGGTCAGCGGAAAGAAATCCTGACCGGGCTTGGCATCCTTGCGCGCGACGACAGTGGCAAGAACAACGGTATCTTCGACCGAGACCATTACGGCGCCGGAGGCCTGACGAGCGATCTCACCGGTTTCCAGGATCACAGTGTGTTGGCCGTACTGGAAGGTTTTCGTAACTTTATTGAACATCGGGTCATTCCTTTCTATTTTTGCCGACAGATTTTCAGGCGCTGTCGTTCACCTCACCACGGACGGCCCATAGGGCCGCCTTGCTTCTTCAGACTCGTTTTTTCGCTACACACATTGCTTCAAAAAACGAAATGCCCGCATCAGAAAACTGATACAGGCATTTGTTGGCAGGCAGCTGGAAAAATTACTTACGCAGGCCCAGTTTTTCGATCAGTGAGCGATAACGGTCAACATCTTTGCGCTTCAGGTAAGCAAGAAGGCTTTTGCGACGATTGACCATCATAATCAGGCCTCGGCGGGAGTGATGATCCTTGGCGTGGGCCTTGAAGTGACTGTTAAGTTCGTTAATGCGTGCGGTCAACAGAGCCACCTGAACTTCTGGCGAGCCTGTGTCGTTTTGACCGCGTGCGTTAGCCGCAATAACGGCGGCTTTGCTTTCTTTGGTTACAGACATGGTTTTTACCTTTCACATGCGGCGTCCAGAGTCGAAACCCTTGGTACCGTGACAACAATAAAAAACTGGCCCAATGCAGGCCAAGCGGGGATTATAGCTGAAACGCCCTCCCCAGCACAGCGCAGGGTGGCCGATTGCACGGAATTGGGCAGTTTATTTCCAAAAAAATAATCTTCGACAAACTCAGAAGCGGCTTACATCTGAGGATTGAGCTTTTCGGTCTTGGAATGCAGCTTGTTCAGTGCGGATAAGTAAGCTTTGGCGGACGCTACGACGATATCGAGGTCAGAGCCCACGCCATTGACAATCCGACCACTTTTGGAAAGACGCATCGTCACCTCACCCTGGGACTGCGTCCCGGTAGTGATAGCGTTCACCGAAAACAACAGTAACTCGGCACCGCTTTGGGTCTGCGTTTCAATCGCATTGACGATGGCATCCACGGGACCATTGCCGTCACCCTCGCAAGTCACCTCACTACCTCCGATGGAAAAAACGACTTTGGCATGAGGCTTCTCGCCCGTCTCGGAGTGTTGAGCGAGCGATACGAACTGGTAATGCTCTTTCTCGTGCGATTGCTGCTCATCCGACACCAGCGCCATGATGTCTTCATCAAAAATCTCGGATTTGCGATCCGCCAGCTCCTTGAAGCGCGCAAATGCGGCGTTTACCTCTGCTTCGGAGTCGAGGGTAATCCCCAATTCATCGAGGCGCTGCTTGAATGCATTGCGACCTGAGAGCTTACCAAGCACGATCTTGTTGGCACTCCAGCCCACATCTTCGGCACGCATGATTTCATAGGTATCACGCGCTTTGAGTATGCCATCCTGATGAATGCCGGACGCGTGAGCAAACGCATTCGCACCGACCACCGCTTTGTTGGGCTGCACCGCAAAACCCGTGATCTGCGAAACGAGCTTGGAGGTTGGCACGATCTGGGTGGTATCGATACCGACTTCAAGACCGAAGTGATCCTTGCGGGTACGCACCGCCATAATGATCTCTTCCAGCGCCGTATTGCCGGCACGCTCTCCCAGACCATTGATCGTGCACTCGACCTGCCGGGCACCGCCAATCATGACCCCCGCAAGCGAATTCGCCACCGCCATGCCGAGGTCGTTGTGACAATGCACAGACCACACCGCCTTGTCGGAATTGGGTATACGTTCACGCAGCGTTCTGAGCATCTGACCGTAGAGCTCGGGCACGCCGTAACCGACTGTGTCGGCAAAGTTAATCGTCGTAGCACCTTCGTCGATCACCGCCTCCAGCACACGACAGAGAAAATCCATGTCGGAGCGGCTACCGTCTTCGGGACTGAATTCCACATCATCAGTGAATTGCCGAGCGAACCTGACCGCCATTCGCGCCTGCTCGTAAACCTGATCGGGGCTCATGCGCAGCTTTTTCTCCATGTGCAGCGGCGAAGTCGCGATGAAGGTATGAATCCGCTTGCGTGGTGCAGGCGCCAGCGCTTCCGCAGCGCGGGAAATATCTCGGTCATTGGCCCGCGAGAGTGAACAAACCACCGAATCCTTCACAATGCCCGCAATCGCCTTGATCGACTCAAAATCACCGGGCGAGGAAGCTGCGAACCCCGCCTCGATGATGTCCACCTTCAGACGCTCCAGCTGGCGCGCAATCCGGATCTTTTCTTCCTTGGTCATGGAGGCGCCAGGCGACTGCTCGCCATCGCGTAAGGTCGTGTCAAAAATGATCAGTTTGTTCGAATCAGCCATTTCGGGCTCCTGAGGTTAGTGCTGCTGGTAGCTATATTTTCTCCTGCCCGGGCCAACTTTGCCTGAGCGGTAGAAGAAATGAATTGTGGGGAAAAAGAGGTTTGCGCTGTCAGCGCAGTAGGTAAAGCAGCAGGCCAGAACGGCTGCTGCCCGATGTCATCTGGAGAAGAACGAATAAGCTTGTCATGAGAGAAAGAATAAGGGGGATTGCCGAAAAGCGCAACCGGGCGATATCTATTGCTTCGATAGCCCGCGCCCACGTACACCCAAAACCTTAGCGGTCCTCTCCCGGCTCAGTACTGGTCTGAACGATGCTGACTGGCTTTCCCTTGAACCACTGCCAAAAAAATACCCCGTAGCCTGACAAGCCATAGATCACGAAGAGTCCGAACAGCACCTTCGGAGGATCGCTGGAGACCGCCACAAAAATCAGCACGATCAGAAAGATCGTAATGAAGGGGACAGACTTCCTGAAGTTGATGTCCTTAAAGCTGTAGAAAGGCACGTTGGTCACCATGGTCAGGCCCGCATACACCGTAATCAACCACGACAGCCAGTTGAAATCAGTGCCAGCGATGCGCAGATCATCCATCAACCAGATAAAACCGGCGACGAGCGCCGCAGCAGCCGGGCTGGGTAATCCCTGAAAGAAGCGCTTGTCGACCACAGCGATGTTGGTATTGAATCGTGCCAGTCGCAGTGCTGCGCCGGCGCAGTACAAAAACGCCGCCAGCCAGCCCAGCTTGCCCATGCCACGCAATGACCATTCATATACAACAAGGGCGGGTGCCGCACCAAAGGACACCATGTCTGACAAGCTGTCGTACTGCGCACCAAACTCACTCTGGGTATTCGTCAGCCTTGCCACACGACCATCCGTGGCATCTAGCACCATCGCCGCAAAAATAGCAACGGCCGAGTTGGAGAACTGCCCGTTCATCGCCATCACGATCGCATAGAAACCGCAAAACAGCGCGGCAGTCGTGAAAGCATTAGGGAGCAGATAAATACTGCGACTTCGGAGCGGCGTCGAGACCGGATCCCCGTCCTTTGGCACTGCACGACGCAAGGGTAGCCTGTTCAGACGGAAGGAGCGCGGCGAGGCGGTCTTGAGCTTGTTTTTACGGTTGCTAAATAAAGACATAGCTGAATGGTACCCGACAGCGCCCCGTTCGTGCCTCAGAACTCCGCAAGCACCGTCTCAGTCGCCGAGACTTTCTCACCGACCACCACCAGTGGCCGAGCGCTCAACGGCAAATAGACGTCGACCCGGGAGCCAAACCGAATAAAACCGTAGCGCTGGCCTCGGGCAAGGGTATCGCCTGCGTTCACGTAACAAAGAATCCGCCGGGCGATTAGACCGGCTACCTGAACGAAGGTGATTGTCTGACCATGGGCGGCCGTCATTACCACCGCATTGCGCTCATTCTCAGTCGATGCTTTGTCCAAGTCGGCGTTGACGAATTTACCGGGGAAATATTCGACTTTCTCGATTTTTCCATCCACGGGCGAGCGATTGGAGTGGACGTTGAAAACATTCATGAACACGCTGATCTTCAGCGCTTCGCGGTTGGCGTAAGGATCATGTGCTCTCTCGACCACGACGATCCGCCCATCTGCCGGCGACAGGACTGCGTTTGGGTCCAGCGGAATGGTCCGGGGCGGGTCGCGGAAGAACTGCAACACGAATAAAGCAACGATCCAGAACGGCCAGGACCAGCCGCCAATCACAGAGGTTGCCACCAGTGCCGCCCCCAGGGCAATACCGAGAAAGGGCCAGCCTTCGCGGGCAATGATGGGATGGGGATAGTTACTCAAAGTCACTCCAGATCGGGTTTCCAGAATTTCCCGTAAGAAATTCACATCAGTCCAGCATTCTAGCGCCATCTGACGCAAACAGCTTCCAAAACAGATACACAGCCAAATCAAACGACTCGGCAGCGACGCAAAATTTTTTGAACAAATGTGCGTTTATCGACACATAACTTGCCGAGAAGCTGCGATCGGCAAAGAAATCTCGCGTTAGTTAAACAAAAACATGAGCATTCCGTCAAATACTCAAAGGACGCAACAACCCGCCTCACAGGCGCTGGCCGTTTGGGAGCGCGCTGCCGAAGAAAATAAACCCGTCGGGTTGGATAAAGATGGCAATGTCACCTTGCTATTTGGCGCTTCCCACGAAAGCTTTCGCGGTCAAGCCAGTCATAGGCAGGCGGCCAAAGAGACCATTTTGAGCAAAATGCGGGCTGAAATGGCTCAGCGAGGTAGCTGGAATGGCAGCGCAATCCACAGCATCATGGCATCCCAATTACCCAGTCTTGATGGCTTCATGAAACATAGTCAGGTCGGCAATTTACGTAGCGAGTGGGACGGCCTGAGAAAGATCACCGAGGCGTCACTCAAACTCCCTCCTGATGTATTTGAGCACCGAATTGCGGTCGCAGAACGCATCGCACCCTTTTTGCCACCCGGTCTTGGCGTTTCTATCCATGACGAGGGACTGTCCTGGCTTAACCACACTTTTTCAGACAAACAACAGCAGCACATCTTGGAGGAACTGAGCTCGCTGGCCGGGGATGCGTTAGACCCAGCGCTGCATCTCGATCCGCAAATGCTCAAGGATCTCAACCGCGACACCTACGACATGATCTTGCAGGATGGCGCAAGTGTGCTGAATGAAACCAACGGACATCAGCAGTTCCACAAGCAGATCGACGCTCATTCTGAGCTAACACCCAAAGCCCGCCAAATACTCAGGCGGCTACACGCTTTTTGCGGAGGTGACCTCACCATGATGACGTCGCTCTCGAAGCTGATCAGTCAGAAATCAGTCCTCATATTGATAGCAGCACATCAAGCAGAGCTGCGCCCAGCCTCTGGCCTGGAAATTCATCTCCATGCGAACAGTAAAAAATTGAACAGCCTGTCGTTATACCGGCTGCATAGAACAAAGGAAGGCGACGTGCGCTTGACGGTCAGCTGCATGAAAAAAGGAAGCGCGCTGCTCAACGACCAAATGCAAACATTATGCCGATTGAAGCCGGGCCCACAGGCAGAAATTGCGAATGAAGGTAATTTTAACTATCGCTGCTGCACTGAAATTTACATGGAAGAAAAACATCTAAAGCAAGAAAAAATTATCCCGAGCTATGTTCGCCCGGCCTCGGTCGACTACGTGCTCGATATTGATTGGACCGGCGATCTATGATCCGAGAGAGTATCTTTGAATTCTATTTATCACTAGAAAAATTGAAGGAAAAAATTCTCAATGAAACCTGACAAAACTCAAAGTGGCATTGATGCCCTGAGAATTTTAGCGAACGCAATCAGCAATGAAAGCGACATTCATATCAGAAATAATGGAGATATCAGGGAGAAAAGATTTGATGAAAAATTTTTAAATTATCTTGGAATAAAAAAAACTCCAAAAGACTGGGAAACGTCGGCCAAAAACAGCGTCAAAGAAAAAATATCAGCCGATCTAAAATTATTAAATCAAGGTCCGCTCATCGGACGTAAGCTCGCCTCTGATGAGGAAATTAATCAATTTATAGAAAGTTATCTTCAAAATGTAAAATCAAGAACACCAAACAAACCAATCTTCGACGAAAAATTCCAAAATCTAAACGATCAACTGCTATCGCTCAGCGAAGTAATGCATGGAAAAAATACACCAAATTTCCGCGCCTCGTTGCACCTCACAGGCGGGAGCGCCACCGCCGCAGCTCAAATTACGATGTTTGCGAACGATTTGAAAAAGCGATGGGGATTAAACTCAGTACATGCGCTGACCGCAGGATTTCAGATCTGGCACTTGTGTAGCAAGAACCATGACGTGACGCCGGAGCAGGCTTTTCATATAGCCATAACGGCTGGAAATCTCGTAAAAAAACAAATATTACAACCTCCAAAAAATCCTGAAGAACTAAAAAGTAATCTTGATGCGGCAGCAGAGATCATGCAAGCTTCAATTTCCTTAAAAAAAAATCACAATAGTCCCGATCCTTTTGCTCATGCTTGCCAGCGGTACCTGGCAAGAGAGAAATTAGCTTCCGCACTCCCCGTTGGAATGAAACCGAACTTGATTGAAGGAAATCCAGTTAAAAACCGCTACGAAATTCCGGACACAATGAGGACAGAATTTACAAAATCAATGGCTGAACTACCAATAAAAGCCAGTGAGGTATTGACCGAACGCGGCGTGACACGACAATTTCACCGGGACTGTATACAAAACCCTTTCGAATTCACATTTCCCGATCTGACGGAAAACGCTGAGACATCCTCCTCAGTTCGCATCATACATAATCGCCTCGACAAAAAAGTTACGCGTGAAAAAAAGACCGCATCGATAGTCAACACAGAATTATCGACATCCACCGCAGAAAGTCGACAATCTGATGTTCAAGATTCCTTGAAAAAACTTGCAGAAGCTTCTGCAAAATTATCGAAAAATACAGAAAAAAATGCCGAAATAAAATTATCCATTTCAAGAATTTTTGAACAAGCGACCCTTAACTTTGCATTGTCCCTGGCATGTAATGCTGCGGCGACAAGAAGTGGAGACATTTTTCTACTCACGCACGCCCATAGTCAGTATCCCATCAACAATGAGAACCCTGAATTGAGTTCTTTTTTACAGAGCGCCAGCATCGACGACCAAGGCGACCTCACTCAGGAAATCACTTATTTCTCTCGTATTTTCTCAATCACAACTGATCTTGGTGATGAGATACCCGTCAACCGCCATATAGACGCTACGAAGCCTATCGACCCTAATGATCCGACCACTTATTGCAGTAAATTTTCTTTCACCATGAAGTATTCAGCCCGTGAGCTGGCATCGGGCATGACAAAACCAGAAATTCAGCAGGCGTACGTAGAGCATTCATTTGATATGTCCAGTTCTGTCATGGAACTGCCCTAAAAAAAAGCCACTCCTGCGGGTGGCTTTTAGCCCGAGCGCGGGGTGCGCTTGCAAGCCCATCCCGCATGATGCCGGCTGAGCTTAGCAGAGGCTTAGTTCTTCGATTGATCGACGAGTTTATTCTTGGCGATCCACGGCACGTGAGGCCGTAAAAAAAGCCACCCCTGTGGGTGGCTTTTAGGCCGAGCGCGGGGTGCGCTTGCAAGCGCATCCCGCATGATGCCGGCCGAGCTTAGCAGAGGCTTAGTTCTTCGATTGATCGACGAGTTTATTCTTGGCGATCCACGGCACGTGAGGCCGTAAAAAAAGCCACCCCTGTGGGTGGCTTTTAGGCCGAGCGCGGGGTGCGCTTGCAAGCGCATCCCGCATGATGCCGGCTGAGCTTAGCAGAGGCTTAGTTCTTCGATTGATCGACGAGTTTATTCTTGGCGATCCACGGCATCATCGCCCGCAGTTTCTCCCCAACGATTTCAATCGAGTGCTCCGCATTCAGGCGACGACGCGACATCAGCGTCGGCGCATTGGCTTTGTTCTCAAGAATAAAGCTCTTTGCGTATTCACCGGTCTGAATATCCTTCAGACACTGGCGCATCGCGTTTTTGGTGTCTTCAGTCACGATACGTGGACCGGTGACGTACTCGCCGTACTCGGCATTGTTGGAGATCGAGTAGTTCATATTGGCGATGCCGCCTTCGTAGATCAGATCGACGATAAGCTTCAGTTCATGCAAGCATTCGAAATACGCCATCTCGGGAGAGTAACCTGCCTCCACCAGCGTCTCGTAACCCGCCTTGATCAGCTCAACAGTACCGCCGCACAGGACGGCCTGCTCACCAAACAAGTCGGTCTCGGTCTCCTCACGGAAGTTGGTTTCGATGATGCCGGCACGACCACCACCGTTGGCCATTGCGTAGGACAAAGCGATATCACGCGCATGGCCTGATTTATCTTGATACACAGCAATCAGGTGCGGTACACCACCACCCTGGGTATAGGTGGAACGCACGGTGTGACCGGGCGCTTTAGGCGCGATCATGATCACGTCCAGATCGGCGCGAGGCACAACCTGACCGTAGTGCACGTTGAAACCATGCGCAAATGCGAGTACCGCGCCTTGCTTTGCATGCGGTGCGACATTCTCGCTGTAGACCTGTGCGATGTTTTCATCAGGCAGCAGGATCATGATGACGTCAGCGGCTTTGACAGCATCGTTAACTTCAGCGACTTTCAGGCCCGCTTTTTCAACCTTGGCCCACGAAGAGCCGCCTTTGCGCAGCCCGACGGTGACTTTACAGCCGGACTCGGACAGATTTTGTGCGTGGGCATGACCCTGCGAGCCGTAGCCGATGATGGCAATGTTCTTGCCTTTGATGAGCGAGAGGTCGCAGTCTTTGTCGTAGAAAACTTTCATGATTATCCTGGTATATGAACTAATGAATAAAAGAGGGATTTTTGTGGGGCGTGAATCAAACCTTGAGAATGCGCTCGCCACGGCCGATACCGGAGCCGCCGGTGCGAACCGTCTCCAGAATGGCAGTGCGATCGATGGCATCGATGAAGGCATCGAGCTTGGATTTATTTCCAGTCAGCTCGATGGTGTAGGTCTTCTCGGTGACGTCGATGATGCGGCCACGGAAGATATCGGTAGTCCGCTTCATTTCTTCGCGCTCCTTGCCGACCGCACGTACCTTGATGAGCATGAGCTCACGTTCGATGTGCGCGCCTTCGGTCAGGTCAACCACTTTCACGATTTCAATCAGACGGTTCAGATGCTTGGTGATCTGTTCGATCACATCATCCGACCCGCTAGTGACAATGGTCATGCGTGACAAAGTCGCATCTTCAGTGGGGGCCACCGTCAGTGTTTCGATGTTATAGCCGCGCGCAGAGAACAATCCCACGACACGCGAGAGGGCACCCGCTTCGTTTTCGAGCAATGCAGAAATAATATGTCGCATTACAGGTCCTCCGAGCCAAGCAGCATTTCAGTCAGACCTTTGCCCGCTTTGACCATGGGCCAGACGTTTTCATCGCGATCGGTGATGAAATTCATGAAGACCAGACGATCTTTCATCGCAAAGGCATCACGCATCGCGCCGTCGACATCACCGGGCTTGTCAATCGTGACACCCACATGACCAAAAGACTCAACCAGCTTGTCGAAATCGGGCAGCGAGTCCATATACGACTCGGAGTAACGCGAGCCATAATCAATCTGCTGCCATTGCCGCACCATGCCCAGATAGCGATTGTTCAGAAGGATGATCTTGGGGGTCAGGTGATATTGACGGCAGGTGGCGAGCTCTTGAATACACATCTGTATCGATGCCTCACCCGTCACGCAGGCAACGGTGGCATCAGGGTTGGCCATCTGCACGCCCATTGCATAAGGCAGCCCTACCCCCATCGTGCCCAGACCACCGGAATTGATCCAGCGCCGCGGTTTGTCGAAGCCGTAGTATTGCGCGGCCCACATCTGGTGCTGACCGACGTCGGACGTAATGAAGGCATCGCCCTGGGTAACTTCCCACAGCTTTTCAACGACCGACTGGGGCTTGATAACCTGATCCGAGGTTGGATACTTCAGGCACTCTTTGCCACGCCACTCGTTGATCTGCTTCCACCACGCCTTCAATGCCGTGCCATTGGGCTGGATCTCGGATGCTTCAATTTGGGCGAGTACCTCATTGAGTACATCACGCACATTGCCAACGATGGGTATGTCGACTTTCACGCGCTTGGAAATCGATGAGGGATCAATATCGATATGAATGATCTTGCGCGGCACGCTGCCAAAATGCTTCGGATTACCGATCACACGATCATCGAAACGCGCACCGATGGCAATCAGCACATCGCAATGCTGCATGGCCATGTTGGCTTCGTAGGTACCGTGCATGCCGAGCATACCGACAAAACGCTCGCTCGATGAACGGTAGCCACCCAGACCCATCAGCGTATTCGTACAGGGGTAACCCAGCTTATCAACCAGCTTGTTCAGCTCTGGTGCCGCATCGGCAAGGATGACGCCGCCACCGGAGTAGATCATCGGACGCTCTGCGGTCAGCAGGAGTTGAACCGCTTTGCGGATCTGGCCCGAATGACCTTTTTCGACGGGTTTGTAAGAACGCATCTCGAGCTCTTTCGGATACTCGAAGACTGCTTTTGCGGTGGTGATGTCCTTGGGAATATCGACCAGCACCGGGCCGGGACGACCGGTGGTCGCAATATAAAACGCCTTCTTCATCACCATCGCCAGGTCTCTGACGTCCTTGACGAGAAAGTTGTGCTTGACGCAGGGTCGGGTGATACCAACGGTGTCGCATTCCTGAAAGGCATCCTGACCAATCGCGTGGGTCGGTACCTGCCCGGAAATGATCACCATCGGAATGGAATCCATGTATGCAGTCACCAAACCCGTCACCGCATTGGTGACGCCGGGACCGGAAGTCACCAGTGCCACACCCACCTTGTTCGAGCTACGCGAATAGGCATCTGCCGCGTGAATCGCCGCCTGCTCGTGACGAACAAGAATGTGCTGGAATTTGTCCTGCTTGAAAATAGCGTCGTAGATGTAGAGAACGGCGCCGCCGGGGTAGCCGAACACATGTTCGACGCCTTCTTCGGCCAGACAGCGCACGACAATGTCGGCGCCCGTGATTTCGGAACTCATTGCTGCTTCCTTTCAAGGTCCATTGGAAATTGATCGGATGCTCTCTCCTGGCGAGAACGATCACGATGGCACACTGCTGGCATTCCTTTTTTGTGCGGTCACGCCGATCCGTCCTGCGCACTACGACGCATTTCAAACCGACGCTCAGCGCAACTCGTTCAGCCTGAGTTCGTGCGGTAGCGATCGATCCCTCACGCTTGTGGCGTGGGTTAGAGCAAACTGCTTTCGGATGAAAGTGGCGCTGCAGCCCGGATGGCATTATGGGCAAACCGGGGCAGGCCAAAAAATACCCCTCGCGGTGGCGAGGGGAACGTTACGTTAATGCGTTGCAGCACGAAGGTCAAGTGAAATCTTGGAAAAAGCCTTTGAAATCAAGCGGTTTGGCCTCGACACGATCCACAAAAGCTTAACAAAAAGGCACCTGAATATACCGCTCCGATCCGGTCATCCTGTGCCACGTACAATGGGACATTTCTGTCTCGCTCGCCCCGCTGCACCCATGTCGGGGCAGTTGCCCGCTCAATACACCCGTGAACGATCTCCAACCCGACGCTTTACCAACTGCCTCTGTCAAAAGCCGCTTGATGGCCATGGTGTACGAAACCATGTTGATGCTCGCTGTCCTGTTTGCTGCGACCTTGCCGTTTTCCGCGTTGCTGGAGCAACGCCACGCACTTTATCGGCGAGATGATCTTCAATATTGGCTGTTTCTGGTGCTGGGTATTTATTTCTGCTGGTTCTGGCGGCATGGCGGACAAACATTGGCGATGAAGACCTGGCGCATACGCCTGCTGACTCGCGAAGGTGGCGCCCTATCCCTAAAGCACGCGGCGTTGCGCTATGTCGGGGCGTGGCTCTGGTTCTTGCCTGGTCTGGCGGCAGCACGCTATCTGCATGCAGAGGGCTGGATGCTAGTGCTATTGCCCGCGCTGAACATGGCGCTATGGATCCTTGCGGTTTTTCTCGATCCCGACCGACAGTTCCTGCATGACCGGCTAGCAGGCACTCGCCTGGTTCGGCTGCCGCCAGTCAAAGCTGCCGATCAATCTGCCGGCCCTGCATGAGCAAACTCTCAGCATGATCGCCCGACTCACTCGTTTCATGATCCTGCTGCAGTTACTGACGCTGGCGGGGCTGAGTACGCTGCTTTTATCTTTGGGCTGGGCTGATACACCGGCGATCGCACTTTTCTATGCCATCGCGATGATGACGCTACTCAGAGCGAGCATCATTTTCAATCATTTTTTTCTGTCAGGTGCGCTCCGACAACCGATGGGCAACGGCCAGCGCGCACCGCTGACCGCTACCTCAGCCAGAATGCTGCAAGAGTTCTGGTACAGCATGGTGTGCTGGTTTCAGTTGTTTCCGCTGGCCCGTCCGTTTCACATTCACTTTGCCGGAGACGCCGACCCACCGGTACTGCTCTTGCACGGCTATGGCGCCAACAGCGGTTTTTGGAAACCTCTGAGCGAGCAACTCACGCAATTCGGCATCAGCCACGCAGCGATAGATCTGGAACCCCTGCTTGGCAGCATTGACGACTATGCAGAACTGATCGAAACATCAGCGCAACGGCTGTGTCGCGACAACGGCGTTGAAACGATCGTCATTGTGGGTCACAGCATGGGCGGTCTGGCAGCTCGTGCGTGGCTACGGCGTTACGGTGCCGCACGGCTCGAATGCATGATCACGCTTGGCACGCCACATTTCGGCAGCACATTGGCCGGGTATGGCATGGGGGAAAATGCGAGACAAATGCTGCCGCCCGTCAGCGGCACCCGCAGAGAGAATCACTGGCTGACCGATCTGGCGAGCTCAGAAAGTCCGGCCGTACGAGCCAGGATGAGATCGATTTATTCGCGTCACGACAATATCGTATCGCCGCAACAGTCGGCGCAATTACCTGGTGCTACGAATATCGGAGTCGACCTGATGGGTCATGTGGCGCTGGGTTTTGACAGCGAGGTGATGAATCTGTTGATGACGGAGATTACGCTAGCCCGTCAAAGCAGGTGCTCAGCAGGAAATTGATCACCTGGTCACCAGAGTACTGTTCGTTGCTTCGCAGGTAGTCGAGCGTTGGATCGCAAGAGCGCGCGTAAATCGTAAACAGAACCACCTCGGTGGGCAGATCTTTGCGGATCTTGCCGTCTGCGCGTGCGCGCTCAATGAGTTCGCCCATCAACTCGTTGAGGTCCATTAACCGACTGATGTAGCGGGTGTTGTTCAGTAGTGCTTCGCGCAGACTAGTGTTTTCTGCGGGCAGGGTCGGCAAGCCGCCCTTCATGCGGATTTCCAGCGCCCACTGCAATACACCTTTGAGTTGGTCTATCGGCGCACGATCCGTGGCCATGCCCCGAACGAAGGCCAGGGTATTCTCCAGCAAGCGGATCATCGCGGCAGCGGCCAGTGCTTCTTTCGACGGAAAGTGCTTGTAGAGGCTGGCTTTGGCAATACCAACTTCGGCTGCCACCTCGTCCATCGTCATCAGGTCAAAACCTTTTTTCGCGAGCAACGTGTTCGTTGCATCGACGATGGCGTTCTCGCGGACGATCAGTTGTTGTTGTTTAAACGAGAGCTTGGGTTCTTTACTCATCGGTTGCGATTCAGGCCAGGCAGTTTTGAACGTACCGGATTATACGGCACCCGAACCATAGGCGGTGCCCTTGCTGTTCTATTAATGGTGTTTTTTACGAGAAAATTACTTGGCTAAACCCCTGATCATCATGTTTATATTGACAACAGTGGCTTCCTGACTCCGGTCACGATTGATCAATTCCCGCCACATTTACAAAGGCGACTGACGCAGAATGATTGCCAACAGATTCACAACCACGGTCGGTTATGATCGCGCACCAACTCTACGGGCTCTGAATTCGTGAAAACCAAACTTCGCACCATTTGCGTTTATTGCGGCGCCTCCAGCGGCCGCGCGCCCGCCCATGCAGCAGCAGCGCGCTTACTTGGCAAGGTCCTGGCCGATCAGCAGATCACACTCGTCTATGGTGGCGGGCGGGTCGGACTCATGGGTATCGTTGCGGATGCGGTGATGAATGCGGGCGGTAATGTCATTGGGGTCATACCCAAGGCACTGATGGATACGGAGGTAGGTCATCAGCACATCAGCCAACTGCTGATCGTCAAAGACATGCACGAGCGAAAGGCACTGATGGCCGAGCATGCAGAGGCTTTCATCGCCCTGCCCGGTGGCCTTGGCACACTGGAAGAGCTATTCGAAACACTGACCTGGGCGCAGCTGGGCTTTCATGAAAAGCCCATTGGGCTGCTGAATGTGAACGGCTTTTATGACGGACTGGTGGATTTTCTCGCGCATCAGGTACGCGAAGGTTTCGTACGTGAAGAACACGCGCGCTTGCTGTTCAACGAACCCGATGCGGCAGCGCTGATCGAGCAGTTACAGTCATTCGAAATGCCCGAGGGCGTCAGCTGGCTGAGCCGCCAGGCGGCGAAAACCCTGGGGCCGTGAGAGGTCGCCAAGAATCCGCATTCAGGCCTCGAGCGCTTGTCGGAAATCTTCGAGCAAATCGTCGGCATCTTCAATGCCAACGGAAACACGAATCAACGACTCTGCAATGCCCATGTTGGCGCGACGCGCCGGTCCCATCTCATGATAAATCGTGTGCGCGACCGGGATGACCAGCGTTCGCGTATCACCCAGATTACTGGCAGGTATGGCTAGTCGGAGACGATTGAGATAGTCGAAACAATCGATACCGTCACTGAGCTCAAAACTCAGCAAGCCACCGTAGGCGCGAAAGAGCGAGGCAGCAATCGCATGCTGTGGATGAGACGACAAGCCGGGGTAATACACCGCTGCCACACGATCGTCGCCGGACAACATCTTTGCCAAGGCCATCGCACTCGCCGATTCCCGCTCAATGCGCAGCGCCATGGTCTCCGCACCCACCGCCAGATGATGCGCGGCTTCGGGACCGAGCGCACCGCCAAAATCGCGCAATGCTTTGGCACGTAACTGAGCCAGTCCCCATTGTGCTGGTGCGAAGCGCTTGTAGTTCTCTGCAATGTTCGGGTAGTTGGTCCAGTCAAAAAGACCCGTGTCAGTCAAACTTCCCCCGAGCGCATTGCCATGACCCCCAATGGATTTGGTCAGCGCATTGATGACGATACTGGCACCGACTTTTTTGGGCCGGAACAAATAAGGCGACGTAATCGTGTTGTCGACCACGTAAAGAATACCGCGCGCTCGGCACAGCGCACCTATCTTTTCGAGGTCAGCAATCTGCGTGCGCGGATTGGCGATGGTCTCGACGAATACCATCCGCGTTGCTGGCGTCAGCGCCTGCTCAACGGCTTCTACCTTGGTCGCATCGACGAAGCTGACTGGCATCCCTTGCAGCTGAACGGTTTGCCACAGGCTGTTGGTATTTCCGAACAAATAGGACGATGAGATGACGTGATCACCATGACGCAATAAGGCCTGCACCAGCGCACCGACAGCCGCCATACCCGTGGAAAAACACAGTGTGGCCAAGCCATCTTCCATGCGCGTGATTTTCTCTTCGAGCGCAGAGACGGTGGGATTACCCTGCCTGCCGTAGCGGTAGCCGGGACGTTTCCCTTGAAATACATCGGCCAGCTCGCGTGCATCACGATAGCCATAGGCCACCGCCGTGTGAATCGGCTTGTGGAGCGATCCATGCTCAATGGGTTTCTGCCGGTCGCTATGCAGAATGGTGGTGGTAAAACCGAATTTCTTTTGATCGTTCATCAGCAACAGGCGGCGATCATTCGATCTGGGCAAGGTTCAGATTCAGCTGAGTGCGAACCGCATCTTCGATCACAGCCTTGGGATTTTCACGTGCGAATTCGATGCGATCCAGATAGTCACGCGAGATATCTCCCGTGATGTAGTCACCATCAAAGCACGATGCCTCGAATTTCTTCAGCATGGGGTTGACATCGGTGATGGAAGACTTTAGCGCGTCGATATCCTGATAAACCAGTGCATCTGCCGTGATCTCACGACACACTTGTTCTTCGGTGCGGCCATGCGCGATCAGTTCACTGCGGGTGGGCATATCGATACCGTACACATTCGGAAACTTCACCGGTGGCGCGGCAGATGCAAAAATCACGCGCTTGGCCCCGGAGTCACGTGCCATCTGGACGATTTCGCGACTCGTGGTGCCACGTACGATGGAGTCATCCACCAGCAAGACGCTCTTGCCCTTGAATTCAGCACTGATCGCATTGAGCTTCTGGCGCACGGATTTGCGACGTATTGCCTGCCCGGGCATCAGGAAGGTACGACCGATGTAGCGGTTCTTGATGAAACCTTCACGATAGTCAAGGTTCAGGGTCATGGCCAACTCCATCGCCGAGGGACGCGAGGAATCAGGAATCGGCATGACCACATCGATATCACCGGCGGAGAATTCGCGCCGTATTTTTTCGGCCAGATACTCACCCATTTTCAATCGGGTCGCATAAACCGAGGCACCATCAATCACCGAATCGGGACGTGCGAGATAGACGAACTCAAACGCACAGGGATTCAGAACCGGATTGTCAGCGCACTGTTCGTTGTAGAGCTTGCCCTCGTTGTCGATAAAAATCGCTTCGCCGGGCATCACGTCTCGCAGGAAGTGAAAACCCAGACCCTCCAGCGCTACCGATTCACTGGCGACCAGATACTCCGGACCGTTTTCGGTGTCATTGAAGCCAATGCACAGCGGACGAATGCCATACGGATCACGAAAAGCCAGCAGGCCATAGCCCGCAATCTGGGCCACCACGGCGTAGGAGCCACGCACCCGCCGGTGCAGCGCGGCGACTGCCTTGAACAGAATGGATGGGTCAAGAGAAAAACTGCTGGTGCCCTGCTGTATCTCATGCGCCAGTACATTCAGCAGCACTTCGGAATCGGAGTCCGTGTTGATGTGCCGACGATCTTTCTTGAACATTTCGATCTTGAGCTGATCGGCATTCGTGAGATTGCCGTTGTGTGCCAGCGTAATGCCGAAGGGCGCATTCACATAAAACGGCTGCGCTTCTTCCTCGCTGGAAGATCCGGCAGTCGGGTAACGACATTGGCCTATGCCCGAGTTACCCGGCAAGGAACGCATATTACGGGTGCGGAAAACGTCGCGCACCAGACCATTGGCCTTGTGCATGCTGAAGGTATTGCCGTGACTGGTCGCGATACCGGCGGCATCCTGACCGCGGTGCTGCAACAGCAGCAGCGCATCATAGATGAGCTGATTCACAGGGCCATGCGAAACGACGCCAACAATGCCGCACATGGTGGGGCTCCTTCAAAAAACGTGACGTCCGGCGAAGCCGGACACTCTACATGGACTGCACGCTACCGTTCAGACCCAGCTTCTTCACCCGCGACTGCATTTTCTCTGCTTCTTCGCGCGTGGCAAACGGCCCTACGCGAACACGGAAACGATCGCCTTCCTTGGTGCTGGTTTTCTCTGAGTACGCCTTGATACCCGATTCTTTCAGGCGGCTCTTCAAGTCGTCCGCTTTTGTCTTGCTATTAACTGCGGCGACCTGCAGCAGATATTTGCGGGCTTTTTCCTTGGCCTGAGATTTGTCTTGCTCATCGGTTGCTTTGTCTTCGGCCGTTTTGTCTGGAGTCGGTTTGTCAGAGGCTTGCGTGTTTGGTTTGACCGTTTTTGCCGGTTCGGGCGCTGTCTTTACCTCGGAGTGCAGCTGGGGAGGCACCGGCGGCTGTCCGGATGCGGGCGACTCGACGACCTTTTGCGTAACCGATTGCGGTGCGGGCTGAGGCTTTGCGCTCTCAGGTGCTGATGACGTTTTGTCGGGAATCTGCGTCTCGACATCATCTGCCAGCGGTTTGTTGGGATCGGCATCGAAAATCATCGGTAATCCGATAATGGCCGCCAACACCAGTGCCGTCGCACCAATCAAGCGGCGGCGTGCGCGCTGCTTCTCTGGCAGCATGGGATCGATAGGTTCTTCATCCTGCGTAGGGCTGCGGCGCGAACGGCGCGGCTTGACCGGCACGTCCAGATCGTCATCGGCATCCTGCTGGTTTTTACCAGGGAACGAGAACAAGCCCATAAGAAAGTTGATTGCGTTGCTGAATTGTGTTTGATGAGAGATCAGAAAAGCTATCTGACAGCCATCACGCCGGCCACCGTAACGAATGACCCGAAGACCGCAATTCTATCATTCTCGGTGGCGCGCCCCCGCGCCGCGGCATAAGCCTCCGCCGGGGTCGCAAAACACTGAACACTGCGCTCAGCGCCGGGCACTGTACTCGGCCGCACACCGGCCTGCGACAGTAACTCAGCCAGCGCTGCTGCACTGGCTGCACGCGGCAGCGGCAGATCCGTCAAATACCAATGGTCGATACGATCCACCAGCTGGGCCAGGATGCCCGTAATATCCTTGTCAGCCATCGCACCAAAAACCGCATGCGTGTAGGCATGAAAGCCCATCTGATCGAGATTTTGCGACAGCGTTGCAGCGGCATGCGGATTGTGAGCAACATCGAGGATCACGGCGGGACGTCCGGGCAAGACCTGAAAGCGTCCGGGCAATTCCACCATCACCAGCCCGCTGCGAACTTCCTGTGCGCCCAATGGCAAACGCTCTCGCAAGGCTTCCAGCGCGGCGAGCGCAGCACTCGCATTGAGTAGCTGATTTGCGCCACGCAAACTGGGATAGGCCAGTGCGTTGCGGCGCTGCTGGCGTCCGCCATAATTCCACTGCTGTCGATCACCCGAGTAATTGAAGTCGCGCCCGAACAACCAGAGATCAGCACCCACGGCGGCAGCGTGATCAAGCAGCGCTTGCGGTGGCGAGGGATCACTGCAAATCGCGGTGCGACCAGCGCGGAAAATGCCGGCTTTTTCAAAGCCTATTTTCTCGCGGGTGTCACCCAGATAGTCTTGATGATCAAGGTCGACACTGGTGACGATGGCGACATCAGGATCAATCAGATTGACCGCATCCAGACGACCGCCCAGCCCGACCTCGAGAATGACCGCATCCAGGCCAGCATCGGCAAAGTAGTTGAGAATAGCCAGCGTCGTAAATTCGAAATACGTCAGCGACACATCCTGACGCGCTGCCTCGACGACTTCAAAATTCGCACACAAGGCCTCATCGCTGGCCAGCTCACCATTGATGCGTGCGCGCTCATTGAATTGCAGCAGATGCGGCGAGGTATACAGACCAATACGGTAGCCACCTTGCAGAAGCATCGCTTCCAGCATCGCGCACGTGGAGCCTTTGCCATTGGTGCCACCGACCGTGATCACCGGGCAGTCAAACCGAATGCCGAGACGATCTGCGACCTGGCTGACACGATCGAGTCCCATCTCAATGGCCTTGGGATGGAGTGATTCGAGGCGGGTCAGCCAGTCATTGAGCGAAAGCGGCATGGTGGAGGAAATTTGCAGAGAAGTTCAGGCGCTGCGCGACATCACTGGATCCCAGCGACCGCTGGGATCTCGTGTCGACGATGCAAGGCGAAGCAATCAGGCCAGCACTTCTGGCGGCTGATCCTGCAGAATGGCGAGGAGGTGCGCGATTTCCTCTCGCATCTTGCGACGATCCACAATCATGTCGATCGCACCTTTCTGGATAATGAATTCGGAGCGCTGAAAACCCTCCGGTAGTTTTTCACGCACGGTGTTTTCGATCACGCGCGGCCCCGCAAAACCGATCAAGGCCTTGGGTTCGGCGATCACCACATCACCCATGAAAGCAAAGGATGCGGACACACCGCCCATCGTGGGATCCGTCAGCACCGAGATGAAGGGAAGTTTTTTTTCGGACAGTTTGGTGAGCATGGAGGTCGTCTTTGCCATCTGCATCAAGGACAGCAATCCTTCCTGCATGCGCGCACCACCCGTGGCAGTGATACAGATGAACGGTACTTTTTGCTCCAAGGCTGTCTGCGCGCCGCGCGCAAAACGCTCGCCAACCACCGCACCCATCGAGCCACCCATGAATTCGAATTCGAAACAAGCCACCACCACAGGCACTGACATGATGGCACCACCCACAACGATGAGCGCATCGGTTTCGCCCGTGGCATCCATCGCGGACTTCAGACGCTCGGGATATTTTTTGCTGTCTTTGAACTTCAGGGTGTCGACTGGAAGAACCTCCTGTCCGATTTCGTAGCGGCCTTCGTTATCGAGCAAGGCATCCAGACGATCGCGCGCACGAATGCGCATGTGATGATCACACTTGGGGCAGACCTGCTGATTGGATTCGAGGTCGGTGCGGTAGAGCACGGCTTCACAAGAAGGGCATTTGACCCACAGACCTTCGGGAACCGAGCGGCGGGTGCTGGCATCGGAGCGTTGAATTCGGGGCGGAAGGAGTTTCTCTAACCAGCTCATGGGGCTCTCTTTCTCTGAGTGGACGCCGAGCGACCGTTAGGTCGGCATTCTACCCCTCGGCCAGCGCCGGAGCCAGCCCGAAAGCACTGAAAATTACAATTCCGACAATGATTAATGTCGGTCGATGTTCCCGAGCGCCAAAAATCGGCCAAGCCGCTCAGAGCGAGCGAAGCCTTTCCTCAGGCCGGGACTTCATCGATCGCCGCGCGTATGCCCGACAGAAAGTCATGGACCGCTGCCACCGCCTGGTCCTTGGGCGTGTTTTCCAGCTCCTGAATAATACGACTGCCGATCACGATCGCATCCGATACCGATGCCACCGCTTTTGCCGTCACCGCATCCCGAATACCAAAACCCACGCCAATCGGCAGCTTCACATGTTCGCGGATGGCCGCGATACGGCTGGCGACCTCGACCGTATCGATATGGCCAGCACCCGTCACCCCACGCAGCGACACGTAGTAAGAAAAGCCACTACTGATCTGCGCGACCTGCTTGATACGCTGCTCTGTCGACGTGGGTGCGAGCAAAAAGATCAGGTCCATGTCCTGCGCTTTGAGTTTGTCGGCGAACTCCGCTGCTTCTTCTGGCGGATAGTCGACCACGATGGCGCCATCCGCACCGGCCGCTTTCGCTTCCGCGACAAAATCGTCGATACCCATACGCTCGATAGGATTCGCATAGCCCATCAGCACCACCGGCGTGTGCAGGTTTTCTTTGCGGAATTCGCGCACATACCCGAGCACATCACGCAGACCGATATTGAATTTCAGCGCACGCTCATTGGCCCGCTGAATCACCGGACCTTCGGCCATCGGATCGGAAAATGGCACGCCGAGTTCGAGGATATCGGCGCCCGCCTTCACCTGCGCATGCATTAACGGCACCGTGAGTTCGGGTGCCGGATCGCCGGCAGTGATGAAGGTGATCAGCGCCTTTTTTTTCTGCGACTGCAGATCGGCAAACGTTGTCTGGATTCTGGACATGATGAGTCGCCTTAGCCCTTTGTCTGCGCGTGCAGTGGGACGTGCTCTTTGTCGTACTCGGCCACGGTGTGCATGTCCTTGTCGCCACGCCCTGAGAGGTTGACCAGAATCGTCTTGTCTTTGGACTGGGTACTCGCAAACTTTGCCGCATAGGCCAGCGCATGTGCAGATTCGAGTGCAGGAATGATGCCTTCGATGCGGCAGCAGTGATGAAAGGCCTGAACCGCCTCATCATCCGTCACGCACACATACTCTGCCCGACTGGAATCTTTGAGCCACGCATGTTCAGGACCAACCCCGGGATAATCAAGGCCGGCAGAAACGGAATGCGTCTCAATGATCTGGCCGTTGGCATCCTGCAGCAGGTACGTGCGATTACCATGCAGCACACCGGGAATGCCACCCAACAGCGATGCGGAGTGCTTGCCACTGGCAATACCCTCGCCTGCCGCCTCGACACCAATCAGCTTGACCTCAGGGTATCGAATGTACGGATAAAAAATTCCCATCGCGTTGGAGCCACCACCGATGCAGGCCATCACATAATCGGGCTGACGGCCAGTGAGGTCTGGCATTTGTTCTATGCACTCTTGACCAATCACCGATTGAAAATCGCGCACCATCATGGGATACGGATGCGGTCCGGCTACGGTACCAATGATGTAAAAAGTATTTTCAACATTAGTCACCCAATCGCGCATCGCTTCATTGAGCGCATCCTTGAGTGTTTTGGATCCGGATTCAACAGGTACGACGGTCGCACCCAGCAACTGCATGCGGTAGACGTTTTGCACCTGCCGTTTCACATCTTCACTGCCCATGTAGACCACACACTCGAGACCGAAGCGGGCACAAATGGTGGCCGTCGCCACGCCATGCTGACCCGCACCGGTTTCAGCGATCACACGCGGCTTGCCCATGCGCTTGGCCAGCAAAGCCTGACCAATGACGTTGTTGATCTTGTGCGCGCCAGTGTGATTGAGATCTTCGCGCTTGAAAAAAATCTGCGCGCCACCCATTTCGTCGGACCAGCGACGTGCGTGATAAATAGGGCTCGGACGACCCACGAAATACTTCAGCTCGTGATGAAACTCGCGCAGAAATTCCGGATCATTTTGGTAGTGCGCGTACTCGGCCTTGAGCTCTTCGAGCGCATGCGTCAGGGTTTCGGAAACAAAACTGCCGCCGTACGGGCCGAAGTGGCCGGATGCGTCAGGAAAGTTGTACATGCCCAGATGGGCGGGATTGTGATCCATGATCTCTCCTCGAACTGCGAATGTTTTACTGTTCGTCTGCCGCGCGCACTGCCGATACAAATGCGCGCATCAGCGCTGTGTCCTTGATGCCCTTGGCCGACTCGATGCCACTGCTGACATCAACGGCGTACGGGCGCACCTGGCGCACAGCGTCAGTCACATTTTGCACGTTCAAGCCACCACTCAAAACGGCCTGATGCGCGATTTCTGCGGGAATGAGAGACCAATCGAATACCTTTCCAGTGCCACCGTACGCATCGCTCCAGGTATCGAGCAGCAAGCCCGAGAAAAGTGGGCTGGCAGTGCGATAGGCGGCGTCTGATTCTAACAAATTCGCCGCCGTTGTATCGGGCCGAATTCTGAGCGCCCGCATAAAGGGGCGGCAAACCGCCTCGGCGATCTCGCGACACTGTGCCGGCGTCTCATCACCATGAAATTGCAAAAGAGACAAGGGCGCCCGACGAAGCACCTCACGCACATCGCCCAGATCGGCATTCACAAACAACCCCACGGTGCTGACCATGGGTGGCAGTGCCTCAGTCAGGCGGGCCGCCGTTTCCGGGGACACAGAGCGCGGCGACGGCGCGTAGAACACCAGGCCGATGGCATCCGCGCCGAGTTCAACCGCCTGTCTGACATCGTCAATGCGCGTGAGACCGCAGAGCTTGATTCGTGTTCTGTGGGTCATTTTAGTAAAAAGGCAATGATTCATCTGTTACGGGCAGGGCCCAGCGCGCATCGTAGTCGACTTTGGCCAGATAAAGCCCGTCCGGACTGAAGGTCGGTGCAGCCAGTTCGCGCTGTCGGCTAACCAGCAACTCTGCTACCCAGTCAGTGGGACGATTGCCTATGCCCACCTGAATCAGCGAGCCCACGATATTGCGCACCATATGATGCAAAAACGCATTCGCCCTGAGCGTTACGATGACGCGGTCGCCATGCCGCGTGACCGCAATGTGGTGCAACGTGCGCACCGGCGACGCCGCCTGACACTCTGCTGCGCGAAATGCAGAAAAATCATGCTCACCTATCAATGCCTGCGCGGCATCCTGCATGAGCGCAACATCGAGTGGACGGAACACCCACCCTGCTCGCCCCTCACAAAGCGGCGACCTGACCGGGTCGTTGTAAATGACGTATTGATAGGTACGCGTCAGCGCAGAAAACCGCGCATGAAACCCCTGCTCACCGCCCTCGACTTCGGTCGCCCATTGGACAGCGACCGACGAGGGCAGGCATGCATTGACACCGCGTACCCAAGAAAAATTTTCTCGTCTCACCGGTGTATCGAAATGCACCACTTGAGATAGCGCATGCACCCCGGCATCGGTGCGGCCCGCACAGGTTGTGGTGATGGTCACCTGACAAAACTTCGCGAGCGCAGATTCCAGCACATCCTGCACGGTCCGGCCATGCGGCTGCGTCTGCCAGCCATGCCATGGGCGACCGTCGTATTGCAGTCCGAGTGCGATGCGTTTCAACATGTTATTCCGTAGACGGGACGCAGCAGGGAGACCAGAGACCGGCCCTTTGGTTTTGCCAAACCACCGGCATCGGGATGCTGATGATGGATAACGCCAGCTGATGCGCCAGAAAAGCGCCCGCCTTATCGGACCCGTGCCAAGCACCGAGCGACCGATCAGACTCATCGCCCTGCGCGAATTTTACGCGAGTTGACTCAGCAGAGATTGCGCGCGCTGCGATAGCTCTGATTGCGGGCTGGCAGCGACTTCGGCGAGCAGTTCGCGCGCGCCCTCATGGTCACCGATTTCCTGACAAGCGATGGCCAGATCAAGTTTGGTTCTGAGCGAGGCGATATCGCTCTCCTGAGCACCCGGGCCCTTGGATTTTTGTGCCGCTGCAGATGGCGAAGAAGATGACAACGATGAAGCGGAAACGGACAACGACGATGAGAATGAATCCGATAAATTGAATTCCAAGGTAGTGGAGAGGTCGCTGGCCGTCGAGCTCGACGAAGTCTCTGAGGTTGTCGTTTTAGCCGACGCAAGACGGCCGCCGGTGGGTGAGCTTGGGGCAGACGGTGTGAGGTCGTTGCGACGCTCATCAAGCAGGCCGTCCAGCCTGAACTCGACATCGGCCACTGGCGACGCAGTCGCAGCCGGCGGCGGTGTCACGGGCTTGGGAGATACCGACGTGAATTCTCCGGGATTGCGCAGGGCGGCCCCGTACAACAGATTGCCAGGGTCGAGCACCATACCCATCTGCGCTGCCTGGCCCCAAGCCTCACCCACACCATGCGTCAGCACCCGCAACTCGGCAGCGAGGGTACCGAACTTCTGCCTATCCTTGCGTCCCGCATAGATCTCCAGCAGCTTCACGCGCAGCGCATGACGATCGGGATACACACGCAAAGCATCCTGAAGAATTTCTTCGGCCTGCTCGTCACGTCCATACGCAATGTAAACATCGGCTTCCGCCACCGCATCGACCTCATTGGTATCCAGCTGACTGACCGACGGCACAAAGTTGGAATGGAATACGCTATTGCTGGTGTCGATGTTTCGTCCACCGGCTTGCTCGAAGATAGATTGCACGCCATCCACCTCCGTTGGTTTTTCTTCGGGCGATTGCTTACGCCGCCGATACCGTAGGCCGAACCAGGACAGTCCCAAGAGGAGTAATCCACCGATGCCTGCCAAGATTGTCGTCGAGTCTTGCGCCAGGTCTCGCCAGGCAAGCATCACATCCTCGTGTATCGCTGACGGTGGTGTAGGAGGCGTTTTTGGGGCAGCTCTGGATGCGGCTGCGGATTTTGTAGACGCTGCTGACGGTGCGGGTGTCTGTGCTGATGCTGTTGCCGATTCAGGCGTTGGTGTCAGGTCGGGTGACGATGAGGGTGCTGCTGCTGGTGCGGGTGCGGGTGCTGGTGCTGGTGCTGGTGCTGGTGCTGGTGAGGTTGGTGGCACGGGTGCCGAAGATTTGCGTGATCTGCGTCTGGGCGTTGATGTCTTGCTGCACCCGCTCGGCATCGAAGCGGTTGACCAGTCCTGTCTCGGCGTCTCCCGTGCGCGCTGCTTTGT
>Ga0315909_10000877_pt1 | contig 40148 bp, 58 predicted proteins | sample LakEriMetagenome_11_FD_203527 | JGI IMG/M metagenome (GOLD analysis project Ga0315909, IMG submission 203527) | Freshwater fungal communities from buoy surface, Lake Erie, Ohio, United States - Buoy 2 MA125 | ecosystem: Environmental > Aquatic > Freshwater > Lake | place: USA: Lake Erie, Ohio... | reverse complement strand
GCAGGAGCGGCTCCAGGCCGCCACCGTCGAGCAGCAGAGGGTGATGGCCCTGATGCAGGAGCAGCAAGTGCAGCAGCTGCGTCAGGTCGTCCAGGAAGGGCGGGAGAAACTCGCGCAGGCGGTTCCAGCGTGGAAGGATCCGCAGCGTTTCGAGGCCGACCGGGTGAAGCTGCGCCAGTACGCGCAGAAACTTGGTTATGCCGAGAACGAGATTTCCCAGGTCTATGATCCGCGTGCCGTCGTCGCACTCCACAAGGCGATGCGTTACGACGAGATCATGTCCAAGCGCCCGCAGCCGAACCCGCAGAACGGCCCACGGCCCATGCGTCCCGGCACGCCAACCACGGCACCGGCCCGCAAAACGTCTGAACTCACGCGGCAGAAACAGCGTCTCGCTCAAACCGGCAGCATCAAGGATGCGGCCAAACTTTTTGAGAGCTTGATCTAGGAAAGGATCAGACAATGGCTCAGCCCAGCAATCTCTTTGATCGCTATGATGCGACGAAGTCCGTTCGCGAGGATCTCTCGAACGTCATCTACAACATCTCGCCGGAAGACACGCCCTTCATGTCGTCTGTCGGACGCGAGAACGTGTCGAACACCTATTTCGAGTGGCAGACTGACGCTCTGGCATCGGCCTCGACCTCGAATGCGGTAATCGAAGGCGACGACGCCACGCTTGACGCCCAGGTTGCCACCAACCGCGTCGGCAACTACACGCAGATCAGCCGCAAGGTGATCGGCGTGTCTGGCACCGTCGAAGCCGTGGACAAGGCCGGTTTCAAGTCGGCGATGGCCTATAACCTGGCGAAGGCTTCCTCCGAGTTGAAGCGCGATATGGAGGCCCGCCTCCTGTACAACGGCGTTGCCTACATCGGCACCAACGGCGCCGCCCGCACGACCGCGGGCCTCCCGGTGTGGCTGAAGTACAACTACAACCGCGCCGGCGCGGGCACGACCCTCCCGGCCTACTCGTCCACCGACGACGGCTACCCGAACACCGCCTGGGGCTCCTCCACGGCGCGCACCTTCTCGGAAACCATCCTCAAGGATGTGATCCAGCAGGTGTGGGCTGACGGTGGCGACCCGAAGCTCTGCATGATGGGGCCGCACAACAAGAGCGTGGCTTCGACCTTCACCGGCATCGCGCAGCACCGCATCAACCAGACGAACGCGGGCGCGGGCGCACTCACCGTCATCTCGACGGTGGACGTGTACCAGAGCGATTTTGGCAAGGTGTCCTTCGTGGCGAACCGCTTCCAGCCGGAACAGTACGCCTTCGTCGTCGATCCGCAGTATGCCTCCGTGGCCTATCTGCGGAACTTCCAGACCTCGGAACTCGCGAAGTCTGGCGACAGCACCAAGAAGATGCTGCTCGTCGAGTTTGGCCTCAAGGTGAAGAGCCCCAAGGCCCACGGCATCGCGACCGACCTCGAGATGTCGTAACGAACTAGAGGCGGGGGAGCGATCCCCCGCCTATCGTGCCTGTAACAGCGCCGTGATGGCGCTCTAGTCCTTCCGAGGAAATGCATGACCAAGAAGGTACTCTCACACGATCCGGCAACCGGCATCACCCGGTTCTTTCATTTTGATGACAGCCGCGACGAGTTTGTCATCCAGACGCAGCAGGACTGCGAGCCGATCGTCGAGGCGAACAAGATTGCATACAACGACGCGCCGGATCGGTGGGGCGACATGACCCGCATTGCCTCAATCCCGGCGTCAATCTATTTCGACCTCAAGAAGAAGGGGATCGTGGACGATCCCGCCGCCTTCAAGAGGTGGCTTTCCGATCCCGACAACCGTTTCTTCCGCACGCGGGAAGGGGCTCTCTGATGCGCCTCGCTGTCTGCCTCCCCTGCCGCGATCACGTCAACACCGGCTTTGCCTATGACCTCGCGCGCTTCACCGCATATTGGTCGGCCCGGCATGTTGCCAATGGCGGCGCGCTGCATCTGTTCACCTCTGCAGGCACGCTGATCGCCGATCAACGCGAAAATCTTGTCAAGGAAGCACTCCAGGTCAACGCCGACTGGATCCTGTTCCTTGATACCGACATGCGCTTCCCGAAGGATGTCTTTGACCGCTTGGCGGCCCACAATCTCCCCATCGTCGCCTCCAACTACTCGACCCGCGGCCTGCCAGCGAAGCCCGTCGCCTTCTCCAACGCGCGCTGCGACGAGTATGTCTACACGACCGCCGACAGCAAGGGCCTCGAGGAGGTCTACGCGGTTGGCATGGGCGTGATGCTGATCAAGGCCGAGGTGTTCAAGCAGACGCCCATGCCCTGGTTCCAGATCGGCTACGCATCCGGCACCGGCCACTTTTTCGGTGAGGACATCCATTTCTGCCACAAGGCGGCGAAGCACGGTTTCAAGACGATGATTGATCACGACGTGTCGAGGGTCGTGCGCCATATCGGCACGTTTGAATACACGCTCGATCATGCGGAGGCGTGCCGCGAGGACGTTGAGGCGGAGAAGCGAAATGCCGCTTAGTACCTATTCTGAACTCAAGACCTCAATCGCCAACTGGCTGAACCGGGAAGACCTGACCAGCCAGATCCCCGATTTCATCACGTTGGCCGAGGCGCGTTTCAACCGAGAGCTTCGTGTCAACGCGATGATGCAGCGCGACTATACGGTCGCCACGCAGGATTATGTCGAACTGCCGGATGACTGGCTGCAGACGGTCACCATGATGGTGACCTCGCCCACCAACACCTACAGCGCGCTCGAATACATCAATGCGGAGCAGTACAACCACCTCCGCAATGACGGCATGACGGGCACGCCGCGTTACTACACCATCATCGACGACAACATTCTCCTCCTGCCGTGGCCCAACTCCAACACCACGGTCGAGGTCGTCTACTATGGCAAGATCCCGGCGCTGTCGGACAGCAACACGTCGAACTGGCTCCTGGCCCGTTCGCCTGACCTCTATCTCCACGCCTCGCTGATCCAGGCCGAGGCCTACCTTCAGAACGACGAGCGCATCCCGCTGTGGGCCGCCAGCGTCGAGAAAACCATTGCCGACATGAACCTCGAGAGCGAGCGCGCCAAGCGCCCGCAGGGGGCCTTGCAGGCAAGAAAACGCACTTTCGGATGAGGTGACCTATGGCTGTGCAGCTTTCGACCACTGTGAGGAATGCCCGTCTCGACGCGATCGAGACGGCAATCGGCACCTCTGCGGTGCTGAAGATCAGGACCGGGGCGCCCCCGGCCAACTGCGGCACGGCCGACAGCGGCACGGTGCTGGCGACGATGAGCCTGCCCTCCGACTGGATGGCGGCGGCGTCGTCGGGCTCCAAGGCCAAGAGCGGCACCTGGGAAGATGCTTCGGCTGACGCCGCAGGCACGGCGGCCCATTTCCGCGTCTATGCCTCGGACGGCACGACGTGCCATCTGCAGGGCACGGTGACGGCCACGGGGGGCGGCGGCGACATGACCCTCGACAACGTGTCGATCGGCGCGGGCCAGGCGGTGACCATCACCGGCTTCACGCTGACGGACGGCAACGCCTGACGCCATGCCCAGCGGCGCCCTTGCCATAACGCTCGACAACGTCACGACCCGCCTCGGGTACGGGACGGGCGGCTATGGCGTGGGCGTCTACGGCTACGGGGCGGCGGTGGCTGCGGGCACGGTCAGGGTGGCGGGCGTCACGGCGGTGACCTTCGACGCCCTGACCGCGTCAGCGGCCGGCACGGTGCGGGTGGCGGGCACGCTCGCCAAGACCCTTGACGCAGCCACTCTTGCCGCTCCCGGCACGGTTCTGGTGGTGGGCGAGCTGTCCAAGACCTTGGCCGACGCCAGCCTCGCGGCGGCGGGCCGGGTGGCGGTGCTGGGCGACCTAGCGGCCACGCTGGGCGACCTGTCGCTGGCAGCGGATGGCATCATCTCGACGAGCGCGCAGCTGGCGGTGACGCTGGATGCCGCCACGCTTGCTGCGGATGGCATCGTGGCGACCCTCGCTAGGGCCGACATCCTGCTCGACGCGGCGGTCGTCACGGCTGCCGGCACGGTGCTGGTGAGTGGCGACGTGGATGCCGTCCTCGACGCTCTGGAAGCCTCCGGGGTGGGCATAGTGCGGGGGTGGCTGCCTTCCAATCCGTCCGAAACTGATGTATGGTTGCCGTTGGCAGCTGGAGGGTCGTCTTGGACCCCCGCCGGGGCAACCGCATCAACCTGGACCCCCATAGTCCCAACATGATGATGCGGTGAAGAGATGCCCGATACCACAACCACAAATCTGAGCTTGACGAAGCCCGAGGTCGGCGCCTCGAGCGACACCTGGGGCACGAAGATCAATGCCGACCTCGACACGATCGACGGGCTGTTCGACGCTGGCCCTGTCCTCAAGGTGGCGAAGGGCGGCACGGGGGCGGCGACGGCGGGTGATGCCCGCACGGCGCTGTCGGCGGCTAAGTCGGGTGCAAACACCGACCTGACCTCGGTCTACCTCGACAACACCGGCTTGAAACTCAAGGACACGAATGCGTCGCACGGCCTGATCATCGCGCCGGGCTCTGATCTGTCGGCCGACCGCACGCTGACGGTGACGACGGGAGACGTGGCGCGCACGCTGACGATCAGCGGCAACGCGACGGTGTCGCAGGACTACTCGACGACCGGCAACCCGCAGTTCGCCACCATTGAGCTGGGGGCGGCGAGTGACACCACGATTTCGAGGGCGTCAGCTGGCATCATCGCGGTCGAGGGCCAGAGCATCGGGCCGAACCTCGGCCAGCAGACGATCTGGGTGCCTGCGGGCGCGATGACGGCGCGCACCACCAATGGTGCGGGCTCTGGCTCTGTCGAAACCTCCACCAACAAGGTGATGCTGCGCTCGCTGGATTTCGACACCACCACGCAGGAGTTTGCCCAGTTCGCCATCCAGATGCCGAAAGGCTGGAATGAAAGCACGCTGATCTGTCAGTTTGTGTGGTCGCATCCGGCAACGACCACTAACTTTGGCGTCGTGTGGGCCATTGAGGCGGTGGCTTTTGCCAACGACGATGCAGCCGACACCGCGTTCGGCACGGCGGTCCAGGTGGCCGACACTGGCGGCACGACCAATGACATCTACATCAGCGACGAGACGGGCGCGCTCACGGTTGCCGGAACTCCGGGTGCGGAGGAGTGGGTGGTGTTCCAGGTGAAGCGCGTGCCGTCTGACGGCTCCGATACGATGGCCGTAGATGCGCGCCTGCACGGCGTGAAAATCCATTACACCATCGACGCCGCGAAGGATGACTGAGGATGCTTGAGGTCAGCCAGTTGATCGGTTTTGGGGCGGGGGGCGCCGAAAACACCATCCAGTTTGTCGGAGCAAATCAACGCACCACTGCCGGGGTGTTGTCCCTCACAGCGCTGACCGGAGGCATCGATACGGCTGCGCGGGCAGGTGATCTGGTCATTGTTGCTATTGGCGATGATGGATCGTCCAATCAAGACCTGACAATTTCAACGCCAAGCGGTTACGCTGAACTGGCCGATCTTTATGCAAACGACAGTGGTCCTGACCCGGAACTCGGTGTCTTCTGGAAACTGATGGGCGGCACGCCGGACACGTCAGTGACTATTCCTTCCTACACGGGTCCAAGTGCGATTGCATATGTCCTGCGCGGCGTGAACCAAAGCACGCCCATTGACGCCACAACGGTTCCAGCTACCGGCATCGACGGAACAGCGATTGATCCGGGGGCCATCACGACCGTGACGCCAAATGCTCTCGTGGTTGCGATCATGTGTGCGACATCCGACACGGATGGCGTCACGGTTACACCGCCAACTGGATACACGAACCTGTCGAACATCCCGAGCGGCACTCCCAATCAAAACTTGGCGGTGGCTTCAAAAACAGTTCCGTCACCCGGCGTAGAAAACCCAGACGCATTTACCGGACTGGTTGTCAGTGGGTCTCGCGCATGGTGCGCCGCCACCGTCGCGATCCGGCCCGCATAGAGAGGGAACACGATGAACGAATACGCACTCCTGATCAGCGGCACCTTCAAGGAAATCCGCCTCTACCCCGAGAAGCCGGAAGACATCCCGCACAAAGGTGTTTCGTGGCACGATGTCGTGCGCGAGTACGGCGAGCCGTTCACCGGCTTGGTCAATGGCGTGTGGACGATCCGCACGGTAGACCCGGCCACGCTGCCGCCGCGCGTACCTGAAAGCATCACCCGTCGCCAATGTGCCCTTCAGCTTCTTGCCAAGAACGACATCACGGCGCAGGAAGCCCTCAACATGACGAAGACGGCGGAGGTACCGTTCCCGATTGCATTCATGTTTGACACGCAAGTTGCCCAAGGAAACTGGACTGCGGATGATCGCGTTCGTGCTGAAATAGATTTTGCGGCGACACATTACTACCGGAACAATTCTCTGCTGGACCTGATGGGACTTACACCAGCAGAGATTGACGACTTCTTCATCGCAGCCGCTCAACTCTAGGGGACGCGCATGACCTATCTTCCGCTCCAGCTTCCGCCGGGTATCGTGAGGGGTGCGAACCCTGACGACGCGCCCGGCCGCTGGTATGACGGAAGCCTCGTTAGGTGGCGCGAGGGCGTCATGGAGCCGGTGGGCGGCTGGTCGCGGATGACATCGTCACCACTCGCCTCGACGCCGCGCAAGATCCATCGCTGGCGCCGCAACAACGTGCCCAACGTCTCGGTGCTGGTTGGCACGGACGAAGAGCTTTATTCCGAGTACGGAGGCACCTGGACCGATGTCGCGCCCTCCGATCTCGTCGATCTGAACGATGCGGCGGCGGGGGGCGGCTACGGCACTGGAACCTACGGCTCCAGCACCTACGGTACGCCGCGCTCGGGCAGCACGACGCTGACGCCGACGCGGCCCATCTGGTCCTTTGCCAACTGGGGCGAGGACGTGCTGGCCGTATGCTCGCCCGATGGCCGGCTCCTGTATTTTGATGGCTCCGCGCCGACAGTCGATTGCGTGCCGGTGGGCGTGTACGCCATTGCCAGCATCAGCCGCACCAGCAACGTGACGACCGTCGTCACCGCCACGGCGCACAACCTCACGACCAGCGACACGGTGCAGATCAGCGGCGTCACCGACAACACCTTCGACGCACCGACCGCCACGGTGACGGTCACAGATGCCACCACCTTCACCTACCCGAACACCGGCAGCGACGGCTCCTCGAGCGGCGGCACGGTGCGCGACCGCAGTGTTCCGATTGCCAACCGCGCCGTCATCGTCACGCCGGAACGCCACGCCCTGGTGCTGCAGCCCGATGGCGAGACGCGCCGGATCGGCTGGTCAAGCCGCGAGGATTACACCGACTGGAACTTCGCCTCGACTACCAACACGGCCGGCTTCCTTGATCTGCAGTCCGAGACGCCGCTCATCCAGGCGGAGGCGGTGCGCGAGGGCACGCTGATCTGGTCCGTCAACCGCGCCTTCCTTCTGCGCTATGTCGGCCTTCCCTTCATCTACGGTTCCGACGATCTCGGCACGACGCGCCTCTATTCGCCCAATGCCTTTGCCGAGTTCGACGGGCGCTGCGTGTGGATGGATAGCTCCGGGTTTATGATCTACGAAGGCGGCAGCATGAAGCCGCTTGAGTGCCCGATGACGGATTATATCTTCTCCGACATCGATCCCCTCTACGGCCCGCGCGTGTCGCATGCTTCGGTCAACGGCAAGTTTGACGAGGTGTGGTTCTTCTACCCGAGCAACGGCTCCTCCGAGTGCGACCGCTACGTCATCTGGAACTGGTCCGAGAACTGGTGGAGCATGGGCACGCTGGCGCGGTCGGCTGCCGCCCCTGCGGGTGTAGGCGATTACCCTGTCATGGCGGGCACGGACGGCCACATCTATCAGCATGAGGACGGCTGGACCTACGACGGCTTCAACTGCGCCAACAATGTCTTCATCGCATCGGGCACCATCAATCTGCCTGACGCCGAGCGCAGCCTCAACATCACGCAGCTGGTGCCGTCGAACGGCGGCAACTACGATCTCACGAAATACACGCTCTTCACCCGCATGACGCCGAACGGTTCGGAGCGTCAGTTCGGGCCGTACTATTCCCGCAGTGACGGGTATGTGGACGTTCGCGCTACAGGGCGCGATGTCCGCATCCGCATCTGCGCCAACGATGCCGGCGACTGGTCGATCGGTCGCCTTCGCATGAAGATCGCGGCGGGGGGCAGGCGATGAACATTCTGCTCCCCAATCCCGGCTCCCCGATGGGGGTCATATTGGACACGATCCGCAGGGCACTGATCCCCGCCGTCAGCCAGGACGAGGCTGCGGCGCGCATCTTGCTCAGATCACCCAATGGAACGATTTACAGCGTCACGGTTGACGACGCTGGTGTCATTTCCACGGCGGTGATCGATGGCAAAACTCGGCCCTGATGAACTCCTGCGACGGCTGAAGAAGGCGCTGAAGGTTGGCGGCGGCACACACACGCCTGCCGACATCGCGGCGCTCATTGAGCAGGGCAAGATGCAGGCCTGGGTGAACGGCGACAGCCTCGTCGTCACCGAGATCGCCAACTACCCGCAAGTGTCTGCCGTCAACATCGTGATCGCAGTCGGCTCGCTCTCCGAGGTGATGGCAATGCAGCCACTCATCGAGGAGTTCGGGCGCCATCATGGATGCGCCGTCATGCGGATGCAGGGCCGCAGGGGCTGGGAGCGCGTGCTGCCACATCACGGGTGGAAGGCGAACCCGACAGTCGTATTCGAAAGGACGTTGCACTAATGGGCAAATCATCTGGATCGCAGACCTCCACGGTCAGGAACGTCACGACGCTGCCGGCATGGTATGAGAGCGCCGCGCAGGGTGCGATTTCTGAAGCCAACACGGCGGCAAACAACCTCGCGCAGCCGTACCGCGGCAACACGGTTGCGGGGCTCGACCCGCTCCAGCAGCAGGCCATCAACCTGACGGGCCAGAACATCGGCGCCACCAACCCGGCCTTTCAGCAGGCGGGGCAGACGGCGGGCCAGGTGGCGGGCTACACGCCGCAGAACTTCCTGTCGGGCGATCTCAGCGGCTACATGAACCCGTACCTCGAGAACGTCGAGCAGGCGGCGCTCGGCAACATGGATCAAGCCTACAAGCAGACGCTCAACACCATCGGCGACCGCGCCATCAATGCGGGCGCCTTCGGCGGCTCGCGGCAGGGTGTGGCGGAGGGTGTAGCGGCGGCGGAGAACGCCCGCCAGATGGGCGACCTGTCGGCGCAGATCCGCGCTCAGGGCTTCGGTCAGGCCGCCGGCATGATGCAGTCCGACATGGACCGGGCCATGCAGGGCCAGCAGCTGAACCTCCAGGGTGCGGGCGTGCAGGGCGACCTCGCCAACGCCCAGCAGAACGCCTATCTGCAGAGCATCCAGGCGGCCATGTCGGCAGGCCAGATCAATCAGGCGCAGGCGCAGGCGCTGATCGACCAGACGGTCAGCCAGTACGACGCCATGCGAAACGTGCCCCTCGAGCAGCTCAACATCCGCCTGGCGGCGCTGGGCGGCACACAGGTGCCGATAAGTTCGACGCAGACGAGCCGCACGCCGACGACGGGCAACCCCTTCGTGGGCGGCCTTGGTGGCGCAATGTCAGGCGCGCAGCTGGGCAGCATGTTCGGCCCGATCGGCACAGGCATCGGCGCCATTGGCGGCGGCCTCCTGGGCTTCCTCTCCGACGAGCGGTCGAAGACCAACATCGAGCCCCTCGGCATGGACCCCGGCAGCGGCATGCCGATGTACGCCTACGATTACAAGTCCGATGTCGAGAACGCCATGCAGACGGGCGCCCCCATGCCGCCCAAGCGCGTCGGCCCGATGGCGCAGGACATGCCCGACGACATGGTGGACGAGATCGGCGGCATGAAGGTCGTTCGCAACTTCGGCTTCGGAGGCTTCTGACATGCAGCTGACGCCACAACAGCGCGACCTCCTGATCCGCACCATCATCGGCGAGGCGGCGGCCGAGCCCTTCGTGGGCCAGCAGGCGGTCGCCAATGTGGTGCTGAACCGCCTCAACTCGGGCCGCTACGGCGACAGCCTCGAGGACGTGATCCTGGCGCCGAAGCAGTTCGAGCCGTGGAGCACGCGGCGCGAGGAACTCCTCGCCATCCCGCAGACGGCCTCGACCTACCGCACCGCCGACATGGCGGTGGAGGCGGCGCTGCAGGATGACCCGACCGGCGGCGCGCTGAACTTCTACGCGCCCGACGTGATGGAGGGTCGCGGCGGTGAACCGTCGTGGGCAGAGAACATGCGGAAGAACGGAACGGCGCGCCGGATACACGGTCACATCTTCGGCCAGGCTGACGGCCCCGGCACGGCCCGCGAGGACCGCGGCACGGCGTGGAACTCGGGCTATGGCGAGGCCGCCCCGGCCGGGCTCCTCGACGCCGAAGCCTCCCCCGGCCTCCCCTCGGAACCCGACTGGGATGCGCTGAAGACGATGGGCACCGGAATGATGAAGAAGGCGATGGCGGAAGACGAGGAGCATTTTCTGCCCCCGCCTCTCCAGCATCAGGTGCTGCAGCCGCTGCGTCGCGTGACACTGAAAGGATTACTCGGATGAGCTTCTTCGACACGCTGAAGAACCTGGGCCTCTGGCAGCCGCAGCAGGGTGCCGAGCAGCCGAACCCCTACGGCCTCGACCCGGCGGTGATGAGCCAGGCCCGCATGTCGGCGCTCGGCAACATCGGCGGCCAGCTGCTCGCCATGTCGCAGCAGATGACGCCTGACCAGCGGGCCAGGATGATGGCGAATGCCGACTGGACGGGTGGGTATCAGGGCAACCTGATGAATGCCGCGCAGATGCAGTTGATGGGGCAGGCGCAGAAGGACAAGGCCCTCGAGCGCGAGCGGATGAACAATGCGCGCCGCATGATTGCCGACAGGATCAAGGGCATGCAGCCGGGACGTGCGCGGGACGCGGCCATGTATTTCTTTGAGGCGAACGACCTCGGCAAGGCCGGCGAAATCCTCTTCACGCAGAACCGCGTGTTCGACCCCATGACGGGCCAAAACATGCTGGTGGATTACTTCGGAACCCCTGTCGGCGGTGCGCCTCCCACTGCTCCGATGGGTGGGGGCGGTGGCGCGGCGGCGGCTGGTGCCGCCGCTCCTGGCTCATCCCCGGCACCCGGCCCCTCTCCAATCCCGGCACCCGACAGCACGGGCGTCGTGGCGGAACAGCCCGTCGATCAGTTGACGACCAACTGGCGGCGCCTGCTGCAGGATCCGACGCTTACGCCGACCGAGGCGCGCATCATCGCCAGCCAGGGCAGCCAGAAGGGAGCCTATGACAAGTATGCGGAGATCGTGAAGAACCGGGCCGACGCGCAGAACCAGACGCGCATCGCCACCAAGGACCAAGCCGACATGGCGAATGCCATTGTGGACGATCGCCGCGCACAAATTGAGGAGCCTGCGAAAGTCGTCCAGTTCGCGCAGAGCATCGAGGACACGCTGTCGTCGGGGAGCCCGACTGCCATGCGCGCCCTCGCAACTCAGGTGCTCTTTGCCAAGGTTCTCGACCCCGGCTCCGCGTTTATGACGGGTGAGGCCGACTTGCAGCAGAAGGCGGCATCTTGGACGCAGCGCGCAACGCAGTATCTGCAGGGCACGACGGAGGGTACGCCTCTCCCCCGTGAACTCGTCCTCGAGATGCGCGACATCGCCCGCCAGCTTGGCAAACGCGCCCTGCAGAAGATGGACACTATCGACAAGCAGACGAAGACCCGCGCGGGCTCATTCGGCATTACCGACCAAATGCTCGGCAATCCCTTCGAGCTTCGCTGGAACAGGTTCGCGGACCCGGTCGTCAGCGAAAGCGGCACCGGCATGCGCGAGCCACGCGCGCAGGCACTGGACGATCTTGACAGGTACGGGGGCTGAAAATGGCTGACATCGGTAAAATCCAGAGGGCCATTGCCAACGCCCAGGCGGCGGGTGACACGGCAGCCGTGGGGCGCCTGCAGCAGCTCCTCGCCGAAGAGCAGGCCCGCGGCACGCCGCAGACGCAGTCAGGCCGCAGCTGGGGCGACGTGGCAGGGCAGGCGATTATGAACCTGCCTTCAAGTGGCGCCAAGTATGTCTCCGACCTGACATCTGTGGTGACTGATCCACTCGGCACGCTGCAAGCCGTTGGCGACCTCGGCGCAGGTACGTTGCGCGCGGGAGCACAAGCGGTTTTGCCTGAGACGGCGTTCAATTTCCTCGACAGTCTCGGCAACCCGGAGGACGTGAAGCGCGCTGCTGCCACGGCGTCGGCTGTCGGCAACATGTACGCCGACCGCTACGGCAGCATGGAAGGCTTCAAGAAGGCGCTGGCCGAAGATCCGGTTGGCGTGGCTGCTGATCTGTCGCTTCCAGTTACTGGTGCTGGCGGTGTCGCCGCCAAAGCCCCCGGCATCTCAGGGCGCGTCGGGCGAACGGTTGCGGCAGTCGGCAGGAACATGGACCCGGTAACGGCCGCCAGCAATGTCGCATCGCGGAGCGGGGCGGGTGTGAGAGCCGTCGTGGGAACCATGACCGGCACGGGCGACGAGCCCTTGCGGGAAGGATACAACGCTGCGCGGGCTGGCGGCGCCAGAGGGCAGGCATTCTACGACAACATGCGAGGCGACGTTCCGCAGCGCACTGTCGTGACAGAAGCTATGGACGCACTCGACAACATCAAGGAAACCCGTGGGCGAAATTACCGGGCCAACATGGCGAGCACTAGGGCATCGACCGCTCCTGTCGATCTGATGGGAGTTGCACAGACGCTCCGCACAACGCTTGACGACATGCAAGTGGCTGGAAACTGGACTGGCGGCCCGGTATCGCGGCGCACCGCGCAGATGGTGGTCAATGACTTGGTCAATTGGGCAGGAACGCGCGCAGGCCAGACGCCTGGCGGTCTTGATGGCCTTAAAAAGCGTATTAGCAATTACGTCGTGACGCCAGGGCCGGGCGTGAGCACTGATCGCCTGCAGGCCAACCGAATTGCGGAAATTGTCGTGAAGGCTCTTGACGCCGAAATCCGGCGAGCAGACCCGAACTATGCAAACACCATGAGGCAATATGCGGAGGCTTCTGACCTTATCCGCGAACTGCAGACGGCGCTGTCTCTGAACGACAAAGCCTCGACGGACACAACGCTCCGCAAGCTGCAGAGCACGATGCGGAACAATGTGCAGACCAATTACGGCGAGCGGATCAATCTTGCGCGCGAACTGGAAGCGGCAGGCGCAGACACCCTAATGCCCGCACTGGCGGGGCAGGCGCTTAATCAATTGGCGCCGCGCGGTCTGGCGCGCGTCGGTGCTCCGACAGCTGCAGGCATGGCGGCACTTGGCGGCTACATGACAAACCCAGCCATGATGGCGGCCCTTATCCCTGCAGGCATAGGAGCCGTTATGTCGTCTCCCCGCCTCATGGGTGAGGTCGCGGGTCTTCTTGGAACTGGGGCGCGGCAAGCCGACCGGCTCACAAACGCAATGCCGCAATCGGTCAGGAGTGCCGCCAAAGCTTCGACGGGCCGCCCCGCGCGTTTCGCGGCGCAGGAGGCGGGCGGCATCGCCAACGAGGCGGAGGCCATGCTCGAGGACGCAGAGGGCAACGTCTACGACCGCAAGGGCCGGCTGATCCGGCGCGAAACCAGTGAGGTGAGGCAATGACGCCTGGAGAGCAGATCGAGCTTGCTGAGAGGGTTGTGCGGTTGGAGACGAAGCTCGATTTTCTCATCGCGCAGTTGGAGAGGCTGCCGCCGAGCCCGACGTGCGTCACGCGGCACACGGATTTCGAGAACCGGCTCCTGTCGCTCGAGGCGTGGCTCAACAAGGTCATCGGCGCGCTGCTCATCCTCAACATCGTCTTCATCGTCGTGATCGACAAGATCAAGGCGTGGATCTGGCCTGGACCATGAGAGGTACTTCATGAAAGCCTTCTTCGACAGCCTGCGCGACAGCTTCGGCCCGTTGAAACAGAACCAGGTGGCGGGCATTGAGCTGCTGCTGCAGGCGACCGACAAGCTGCCGATCCGGCACCGCGCCTACATCCTGGCGACGGCGTGGCACGAAACTGGCCCCGCCTCGTCCAACCTCCACATGACACCCCGCCGCGAGATATGGGGGCCGACTGCGGCGCAGACCCGCTACGAAGGCCGGACCGACCTCGGCAACACTCAGGCGGGTGACGGCAAGCGGTACATGGGCCGCGGCTATGTCCAGATCACCGGACGGGCCAACTATCATCGGGCCAGCAACATTGTCGGCAAGGATCTCGTCGCCAACCCCGACCTCGCCCTCGACGCGGAAATCGCTGCCCGCATCATCGTCCACGGAATGACGGTGGGCTGGTTCACCGGCCGGAAGATGGGTGACTTTGATAGCTATGTGAACATGCGGCGGGTGGTGAACGGCACCGACAAGGCCGACCTGATCGCGTCCTATGCCGAGGATTTCGAGATGGCCCTCAAGGCGCTGCCAGCGAAGCCCGTCGAGCCCGCCCCGGCACCAATCCCGCCCCCCGCCCCGGAAACGCCGCCAGCGGCCCCTGAGACGCCCGCCCAGAGCCTCGCCAAGTGGATCATGGCGGCGGTCGGCGTGGCACTGGCTGCCCTCATGGGCTGGATGATGAAAGGATAGGACATGAAGCTCGTCGAAGACTGGAAACAGGCCTGGCGCTGGTTCTCAATCCAAGCCCTGGCCCTCGTTGCCCTCCTGCCGGTGGTGTGGCCGCAGCTGCCGCCCCAGGTGACCGCGTGGGTGCCGGAAGAATGGCGTCCGTGGATTGTGGTCCTGATTGCCGTGGGCGGCATCGCCGGGCGGCTGATCGACCAGAACAAGGCCGCGGCGTGATCCCCCTCGCCCTCGACCTCTGGCACGCCGCCATCGTGCTGATCGGCGCGCTGGTGGCGTTGGTGGTCAACCCCCACTGGGAGGGCGAGGAGTGATTGCGGGCGTCATCGCCAAGCTGCTGACCGGCGGCATACTCGACAAGCTGCTCGACGCCTACAAGCTGTTCCAGGAAGGCAAAATCAGCGAGGCGGAGTTCCGGTCGCGGGTCCAGATCGCGGCGGAGGAGACGGCGGCAGAGACGGCCAAGGCCACGCATGACAGTCTTGGCAAGTCAGCCATCCTGCAGCGCGCGTGGGCGTCTGTGCTGTTCCTGCAGGCGGCGGTGCTGGTTTGGTATCAGGTGGGTGCGTCGGCCTTTCAGCTCATCACCGGGGTGGCGTGGCCCTCACCCGGCATCAGTCTCGAATGGGCCTATCTACTCGTCGCCGCGATGATCGGGGCTGGCCCGCTCGTCATGCGGAGGTAGGGGCTACTCCATAGCTCTGATGGCGGCTGCGATGTCGCGGGCCGCTTCATTCCGCCCAGCGTTCGCAAAGTCTGACGGCGCGCTTCCTGTGTCTTCACAATAGCCGCCTTCATTATCCGCCACCCTCGCACACTCCTCTTTGATCGCTACCCGCGCTACGGATAAGGCGGCGCGAGCGATATGGGCAACGCGTCGCCACTCAGAGGCGGCATCAGCCTCAAAAGCATCCTCAAGAAGGATGTCTGCGATTGCCCGCGCCACCTTCTCCACAAGCTCATCGTCTTTGCCGGGATCACTCCCCATCGGTGTTATCCTTGAGGGGGAGGACGAGGGCGGCGCGGGCGGCATCAAACTCAACGGTCTTGCGATCCGCGACACGGATCACACCACGAAGCGCCGCCCGCAGCCGCTCCACCTCCGCACGGAGGCGATCCAGTTCCTTCGCCGCCTCGCGCAGAGCGATGGTCATGTTCTGCGGCGCGTGCTGGTCCTCGAACTGCTGGGCGTACATCAGGAGCAGTTTACTGAGTGAGTGCATTACCGGCATCTGTTCTGATGTTGTCATACTCGATCCTCTGGGTGCGTCCATATCTTCTCCCACGTTGTACCTTGCGGGCGGTCTGCTACGATGTCCACGCAACCGGCTAAAACGTAAGCGCAAAGTAGACCTATTGCCACCCACGATATGATCCGCGCACTTTCATTGTCTATTTGCATCTGCATCTCCTTTTGCCGCTTTTGTTCGTGTACCAGACGGGCTCCTGGCCATGTTGTAGAAATTGCTTTCCGCCTTCTCCAACGCCGCCCGCAGCCGCTCCACCTCCGCCTTGAGGCGGGCGATCTCCGCCTGCATCTCGGTGTACTCCTTGCCGGTGATGATCATGCTGGTCTGGATGTGGGGCTCAGTCATCGGGGGTGTCCTGTTGCCTCAAGGTTTGACAATTGGTCACGCAAGCTATTGAATTTCTATGTGTGAACGGATGCGATACAGATTGTCAAACCTCTTGGAAATCGTTGACTGATGCCTATCCGTCGTCTTTCCGCAGATGGCGCTTTTCGCGTTGTTTTAATTTGATAATCTGCCAAGATTGTCAAACCTTGCGGGGGAGGTTTGACAATGGAAGCCGCGAAATCGCCTCCCGTGCCATCGGTTCCTGCTGCGCCTCGTCGGCGTACCGCTGCACCTCGGCCAGCGTCCGGTGCCCCGTCACGGCCATGATCTGCAGCGCCGAACACCCGGCCTCCGCCAGCCGCCTCACTGCCGCCTTCCGCAGCCCGTGCAGGACGCAGCGACCGGGCAGACCGGCTTTGGAGATCGCCTCCGCCATGAAGCCGCCGAAGCCGTGGATGGACGTGCCATGCCCCTTGGCATTGGCGAGGATGGCGATGTGATTGCGGGGCCAGGCCTCCAGCGCCTGCTTCAGCGCCGGATGCACCGGCACCAGCAGCTCCACGCCCGTCTTCATCTGCTTCACCCGGATTGTGCCGGCGGCGGCATCGTAATCGGCCCACGTCATCCGCGCCACGTCTGAGCGGCGTTGTCCGGTGTAGAGCGCCAAGGCGTAGGCCGTCCGCTGCCGGGTGCCGAGCGGCCAGCGTTCCTCAAAGGCCTGCAACTCGGCGTCCGTCCAGGTGTGGATCGAACCCTCCCGGTAGAACGGGATGCCTTGCGTCACATCGTGGCGGATCTGGTCGTGGGCGATAGCGTGCTTGATCAGCATGCGAATGCGGCTCAACAGATTGTTCGCTGCGGCGGGCGTCTCGTGCATGTCCGCGAGGATAGCCTCGACGTGTTTCCGCTTCATGCCTGCAACAGAACGGTGGCCGTGCTTCTCCGCGAACCGCTCCATGATGGATCGCGTCACCGCCTGCGAGGATGGCTTGGTGCGCCGGAACTGAATGGACTGCAGATAGTCCAGAACCAGCTTGCCGAAGGTTCCGGCCTCTGGGGCCTTTCTGGTGGCGACCGGAGGCGGTTCATTGGCAAGGGCGGCATGATACGCCGCCAGGAACTCTGGGCTTCCTACAGCCCCCGGCAGCGCCACGCGCGGGCACCCGGCGCGGCGGAAATAGTATCGCTCCCGACCGTGGCGGTCGGTGAACACCTGGACATAGCGCAGCGGCACTCTCAGCCCACGTCGGCCCATGTCTCGTCCTCCTGATCCTCCCCGTCCCGAGGTAGAACCTTGAACGCCGCGCGGATTTCGTCAACATCCCATATGCGGCGGCTCCCGAGCTGGCGGGGGCGGGGCATCCGGCCCTCCCGCACCAGCCCGTCAAAGGTCGTGGCGCTGACGCCGATGGCTGCCGCCGCCTGCAGGCGGTCGAGGCCGAAAACGATCGGCAGCTGGGCGGCGATTTCGGCGCGTCGGGGCATGGCTACACCAGCACTCCTTGACCAGCCGCCCGCATCTCGCGGACGAGAGCGATGATCTCGGCGTCGGTCACTGCAACACCTGACCCATGCGGGAGAAGGCGCGCTGCGCGACAGGGGACAGGCGCACCAGCTTCTGCCGGCGGTCGCCAATGCAAGTCCTGACTTTAATCCAGCCCGCCTGCTTGAGGTCGGCGAGATATTTGTAGACCGTGGGCGGCGTGCCGACGCCCGACTGCGCGACAACATTGCCGACGTTCAGCACGCGGCCCTCGACCTCGGCGATGCCGATGAACTCCAGGATGGCGCGGGCCGGGTGGTCCAGCTGGTCGAGGTTGTGTTTTCTCTCGACCTTGCGGATAGCGGCGAGCGTCTCGAAATAATGGTGGTGCAGCATCAATACTTCCCTTTCGTTGAGCCCCAATGCTGCCGCCCATAGGGCTGCTCAGGGCCGGTGTGTGTGAGGCCGGAATAGTGTTCCGGGTTGAACATCCACGACGGCCAGACCTTCACGTCGGGCCAGTCGCGGGCCTCGTAGGTGGACTGCATGAGAAGGTTGCCGACGCAGCGCCACGGCTCGCCGGCCGACGCCTCGCTGACCTTCCCGATCATCGCCTCGAGGAAGGCGGCGCCGGGCTTGGCGGCGTAGACCGGGGTGATGAGGCCGGGGGCAGCCTTCTCGTTCTCGTAGACGGCCCAGGCGTCGATGCCGGGCTCGTCGAACAGCTCGTCGATCGGCCGCAGGCATTCACAATCCGCCCCTGGCATGAATCCGCCGCGCTGGGCGAGGATCTCATACCGGATGACGTCGGCCACGCCGCGCCACTCGCCTTGATCGGCGTAGGCGTTGACGAGGCGCTGGTTGCGCCACTTGAGCCGGAAGACGACCTCATCATCCCAGATCATGTAACGCCAGGCGGGGTGTTTCTGCGGCCACGTCTCCATCCAGTGCCGCGGCGCCGGGCGGGGGCCGACCCAGATGTGGTGGATGATCTTCGGGGTCACTTGCCTCTCCACACAAGATAGGCAGCAGCGGCGGCGCTCATCCAAAGCTTCCCGACGACCTGACCCGCCAGATAGTCGAGGCTGCCGAATGCGATGAGGAGAAACACGGCGCTGTCGGCAAGCGCACCGACTGCGCCCGACAGCATCACCGCCAAGGCGAGGCTGCGCCTACGGAGCGGCGTGTAGACTGCGAGGTCAAGGCTCTCCGCAATAAGAAAGGCCGCAGCAGACGCCAGCACTAGGGCGGGGGGTGCAATGGCGGCAGACAGGATGACGCCCGCCGCAATGGCGGAAATCGCCCAGCGCATGCCGAGCTGCTGCTGCACGGCATCGCGCAACACTAGAGCGAGGCCGATCATCAGGACGCCCGAAGGTGCCATCAAGCCGGGAGCAACAGGGATCAGGCAAGGCCCGTTCGGGATGCACGTCGTCCCCACATTTCCGATCAGCCAGTTGGCGATCGGGATGGTGGCGAGGAATGCGACAAAAACCAGATATCTCATGCAATCAATTCCATCTGTTCGGGGGCGAATTTCCAGCGCGCCGGGCACTGCACGGCGTCCCACCGTTCGCGCATTGATTTCGGCGTGTTCTGTGGGCGGTTGTGATTGCGGGCGATGTCGGTGCTATCAACCGATGCAAACGGCCAACGCTCGCCGCTGCACGCCATGCCCCGCAGCATGTGGACCCACGGCGTGCGGCGGTGTTTTGCGGCGATTGCGTTCCAAGCCTCGTCCATGCGCCGACGCCAAGGCTCAGAGAGCGGGACGGCATACTGCGCGCTCGAGCCCATGCACACCTTCGGCCATTGCTCGAGGAGCCGCAGCAAGCGGTCGATGCTTTCATGCAGGTGCCAGACTGGCGCACCGCGCAGCCCATGCGGCCACTGAGCGATCAAGGCATCCTGCTCGTCTTCGCCCGCCTCAACGACATCGGGGATAATGGCCCAGGTTGTCGGAGCGTCGAGCCATTCGTCGGTCCATTTGTAATAGCCATTCCAATCGGGCACGGCACCGCGCCGCCACACGGAGAAGGCGCCATTGTCGAGCATCACCGACTGGCCGATCTCATGGCAGCGGCGCACGTCACCGGGCGCCATGTACGACACGCAGAAATGCGCGCCTGCGAGCTCATAGAGCCGCGCCACAGGCGTGATCGGTGTGCCGTGATAATGGATCACCTCTGACACCTGTACCGTAACCTGCCGTCGCGCTTGAACCAGATCACCTTCTTGCCGCCGCACCGCTGCTTCTTGGCGGCGGTCTTGATCGGCGGCACGGGCGCCGCAGCTGCGGGCTCGTTCGCCTCCTGCGCCGCCTTGAACGGGTTGGCGACCGGCTCCTTGATCACGACGGCGCACGGCACCTTGCTCGCCAGCGTCACCCGCAGCGCGTCCGACGTTTCGATCGGCGAGATGCAGGAGGCGCCCGAGAGGATGACGATGGCGATGATGTTGTTCACTCAGCGGCTTCCTTCGCCTCGACCACCTGCGGCATCTTCGGCGGCTCGGGCTCATGGCCCAGCATGGACCCCAGCGCCATGTCGCGGGCCTGGGCCGCGTCCATGATCCACGCCTTGAGCGTCTCGAGATCGCGAATGTGGGCGTCGATGCGCGCCACCAGCTGCGCGGCCATGTCATTGCCGGCGGCTTTCTCGGCCTTCAGTTCTGCAATCATGCTGACGATGTTGGTGATCATTTCAGCGTACCTCCCAGTCGATGTGTTTGGATTGGATGCGGGTGACGGCGCGCGGGCGCTCGTCGTGGAAATAGCCCTCTTCCCATTCGTCGATTGGCGGCGGCCCGTCGCGCCACTTGTTGAAGATCGTGCCGCTGATGAAGCCGGCGAACACGCCGCACGCAAAGATGATGGACAGAAAAAGGAACTCGATCATCGTGTTTTCCCTTCCAGGCGGTCGGCCACCAGCTGGGCGTATCCCGCCACGTCGCGCCAGCTGTCGATATGATTGGGGTCGCCGTTCACGATCCTTGCGATCTTCGTGCAGATGAGGCTCAACGCCTCTTCCTGATCCGGCATCAGGTCAGGCCGCCGGTCGCGGATGATCTGCTTGAGGCCTACCGCCACCGCAGACACGTCCATGAACGTGCCATAGGTCTTGTGGCGGTCATCGAGGATGTCGTCGGTGGTCATGCCGCGTCCTGTTTTTTCAGTTTGTAACGAGATTGCTTGATGCCAATCGACGCATCACCACGCCAATGTGACTTCACAAAAATGAGCTTGCCTTCGCGGATGCGGAGGTGCGCGCGAACAAAATGCAATGCCCGCCGCCCGGTAAGGTGGGCTTCGTATTCGTGCTGTCCTTCCGCTTCCTTTGGCGGAGTTACATCAAGAACAATCTCGGTCCACGCATGCAGCGGGAATTTTCCGATCAGTTTCTGTTGCCGCAATAGATCGCGTTGCAGGCCGCGATGCGGCATGTGCTGGCGGCGACCTATGATGCGAGGCGAATTGATGAACGCCAGTGCGCCAACAATCGTGAGGCTTGTTGTTATCGCCACTCGTTGCGGGTCTATCTGTACTGTTTCTGCAAGTTTTCTGGCGTCAAAACTCCAAGAATAGCGGACAGGAATGTTTCCATCCTCAAGCTTTCCGTGCCATTTCAAGTTGACAGTAAACGGATCAGGATAAGAGCTGAATATGCCGGTATTTGTAAGAATAGCCGTCCAACAAATGATTTCACCTTTGCCTGTGTCTTCAGCCAAAAAACCAACCCTGTTTCCGTCAAACAAACGATGCTCCATCCACGTCTTTGGCGCAGGAAGAAATGTCTGTTCGTTTGCGAGTTTACCTCTGGCAAACGCTTCACGTCCAAGTTCATACGCAGCGTCTGCAATGTCGGTGATCTCAAAACAATGAACATCGTCCATTCGCTTTGACAGGCCACCATAATCAATGCGCGATCTGTCTTTCGGAGGCAGCATCAGTTGTTTTGTGATAGCCATTGCGAGCGGCGTCACCTCACCACCCTCCTTCCATACTCCGCAATCAGCGCCGCCTCGGCGCGGTTGTGATCAAGCTTCCGCTTGAAATAATGCGAGCTGTCGGGCCACTGCTCGATCGCGCGTGCGCGTGACACCTCGGCCTCGGAGTTCAGCCCCAGGGCCTTCTTCCAGGTCTGCGGCCGCACCAGTTCCGTCTTGATGCCGAGGCACTGCAGCACCGCCAGCGTTGCGCCGAAGGCCTCGCCGAAGCGGAAGGCGCTGGTGACGCCCATCTGCGGGCTCGAGGCAACGTGTTCGATGAACGCCACGCCGACACGCACGTCGCCGATCATCTCGTCCTGCAGGAGGGCTGGGGATACGCGCGAGCGCATCCCCTTGCCGTGTGCTTCCTCGACGGTCGGAATGTCGAAGACGGTCAGCAGGCTTCCATCGTGATCGAGGATCGCGACAGCACCCGAAAGGCCAGGATCGATCCCCGCCACGATCATCAGCCGAAGTCCTCGCTGTCAGCCATCGCGGCCTTCTTCTGAGGCGCACCGACAGGCTTGGAGCCGGTGGCAGGAGGAGACTTTGCCGCGACCTTCGGCGCAGGTGCCTCGTCCTCGCCGCTGTCATCCGCCGGCTTGTCTGCCCAGCCCGTCACCCCGAACAGCGGCACGCGGGTATTCCCCTTGCCGATCTTCTCAGCGCGGCTGCCGGTGTAGGTGGCGACCAGCGCCATGCCTTCGTTGGCGTCCTTGTCCTTCGACGCCGCATCGTAAAGCGCCTCAAAACCCATGCACGGCCCGGTGCCCGTCGAAGACCACTCCGCCCAGCCACGCTGCGGGCCGAGGTACATGCGGACAGAAAACCCGCGCTTGAAATCGCCCTCGGGCTTGGGCGCACGCTGGCCGAGGCTCTGGTCCCACACCCAGGTCGGTGCCTGGCCTTCCATCATCAGGCCCCAACCAGTCTTGACGCTGTCGAGGTCAAAGAGCACCTTCTTGAGGGCCAGCTCTTCCTTGTCAAAGATCCAGGCGTTGATGCTGGGCTGGAACCTGATGTAATTGCCACCGCCGCCGCTCAGTCCGAGAATTGACATTTCAATTTTGCCTTTCACATTGTGCCGCGATGAGGCCCGCGGCGTTGCCGTTTAGATGCCGAACACCTCGAATGCCTTCTGGCGGGTCGCGGCGTCGTAGTAGAAAAGATCCGTGTTCGGAATAACCATCCCGCACAACTCATCCATGTCTTCGCTGATCGACAGGAACCGCTCCACGCGCTGGGCGATCTTCACCAGGGCCTCGACGTGTTCGCGCATGTTCTCGACCTGATACGTCGCGCATTTTTTCGGCGTGGCATATGTCACGCGGCCGTCGAGGTTGTCGGAGATGGCGGCGCAGTAGAGCGACACCTGGCGCGCATGCTGAGAAGAGATTTCCGACGCCAGCCGCAGCTGCGTCTTGAGGTCCACCACAATGCCGGCTTCCTCGTAGTAGAGGTCGGCGTAGCCAACAAAGGGCAGCGCCAGGTCGGGGTGCTTCCACTCGATCTTGAGCTGGGTGTGGCTCGGGACGCCATACGGCTTCAACTCAGCCAGCGCCTGCTCAACAATGCCGGGCACGGCATCGCGCTCTTTCTCCCGGTTGGGATCACCCGACAGCGCCGTCAGCCGGTCAAATTCTTTGACGGCCGCTGCCTGACAATCGGCCAGTGTAGCAGCGGGGTCCATAAGGCCCATGACAAGGCCAAGCTCGGAGGCAGTGCCACGATGCGCGGCGGCGCCAACGCTGCCACGGAAGCCTTTCAGCTTGAGCAGGAACAGCGCCATGTCGGCCTGCGCCAGGTTGAGCGTGGAGACGCTCCAATGCTGCAGACCATGCTTCTCAGCGGCGCTCGTCATGCTCGTCCTCGATCTTGTGGTCAGGGGTGTTCAAGTAAGGCGAGCAGCCGGTGCCGCCGCAGTCAGAGCAGCTGTGCCAGCCTGGGCGCTCGCCGGGATCGTTCGACAAGTAACCATGATACTGGCCGCGGCCTTCGCAGTGGCGGCAGGGCAGCCATTTCTGGAAGCGGTAGGGGGCTGTCATGCCAGCGCCATCACGAACAGCGCGACCGTAGCGAACATCGCCAGCGCCGCAATCGTCAGCAGTGCATCGAACACACGAAGCGCCAGAGTGCCCCCTGCGCTAGGGGAACGCAGGGGGCGTGGGGCTAAGGGGTCGGCACCCAAGGGCTTGGAGTGTTCGACCCTGTCGTGGTTTAGGCAATGCCCCGGTTCCGCCGAGGCGCCGGCATCCACCTGATCGGTGGAAGAGGGTGAAATCCACTTGTCGTCTGTGAGGTCGTACCAATACCGCGCCATTTGCCGCCCCTCAGTTCAGCGGCCGAAGGGTGACGGGGCGGAGCGGCTGCAACACCTGATGCTGCAGCATCGGCACGGGGCCGGGCGCCTGATGCACATACACGTCCACGCTCTGCTGGCGAAGCGGCGTGTACGGCATCAGCATGGGCGGGTTGCCCGTCAGGCTGTCCATTGACCGCATGCCAGCCCCGTAGGTGACGGGCATCGGGGCGTAGGAGGCGGGCGTGTCAGTCGTGGCGCAGCCCGCGAGGAGCGTGGCGGTGAGGAGGAGAGCTGCGCGCTTCATGCTGCCCTCCACGCATTCGACTGGATGCGCTCAATCTCGGAGCGGAGATATACGATGACCTGGCGGCATGCCTCATATTCGGCGTCGCTCTCGGCGCGGTCGGCGCGTGCTTCCATCTTCTGAAGCTCGCGCTGGTGGTCTTGCAGTGTGCGTTGTGCGGTGTGCATTGTGTCCTCCGGTACAGGACATGCACTGTGCATCTAGTGCACACTGTCAGTCAATAGAAAAAGTGCACCCGATGCACGATTTCTGCTTAACCGTTGTTTTGCAACATGGTTTTGACCACCGCCATAATGCGCCGGCGGTCGGGTTCGCTGGCGCGGGCCAGCATGGAGCGAAGCTCTTCGATGCCGTCCTCGATGCGTGGATCTCTCTCCAGCAAATCACTCGCGGAACAATTCAAGGCGACTGCCGCCATCTCCAGAATATCCTGATTATACGGGACTTTTCCGTTCTCGATGCGGCTGTAGTTTTCGCGCGACATATCCACGCGACCCGCCATTTGTTCTTGAGACAGGTTACGATACTCACGCCAGGCCCGCATAAAATGCGCGGTGCGCTGGCGCTTGGGCTTTCTGATCGACGGCATAAGGGAGACTACTCCACTCACCGCCCCCCGACAGGACACAGTATACACAAATGTGCTTGACATGCACTGTGCATCTCATGCACACATTGACGCATGAAACTCTCCCGATACATGCGGTTGCACAATGTGACCGACAGTGAACTAGCGGTCGCGATCGGCAAGTGCCGAACTGCCGTCCTCCGTTATCGGCACGGCAGCATCACGCCGCCCGTCAACGTCATCGCCCAGATCGAGAAGGTCACTGCCGGGAAAGTGACATTCGAAGACTTCGTCCGCGAGGACGCATGAACACGCCGCGCGTCGAGTTGCCGTTACAGCTCCGCCCGGCGTCAGGGGCCGCGCCCGCCGTCCTCCCAGTGAGGCGCGGCCCCGACCAATCACAACCAAGGACGGTCATCATGTGGACAGAGCAAGCCATCGCTACGGCCCTCGACGGGTGTTTCTTCTTGACCGATGGCACCGACAGGAACGCCAAGAAGCGCGAGGAGGAAGAGCGCATCCAGCGCCAGCGCGCCGAGCTGGTGCGACAGCGCATGAAGAAGGCCGTCGAGGAGGTCGTCGTCAAGGATCCGACCGATCCCTCCGCCATCATCAAGGTCGTCGCGTACACGCACGGCGTCGGCACCGAGGACATTCTCTCCCGCACCCGCGCCTATCACATCACCCGCGCCCGCCAGCATGCCTGCGCCCTGATCCGCGAGCTATCGCGGCTCTCTTATCCGGCCATCGCCCGCATCATCGGTCTGTCAGACCACACCACAGTTTGCCACGCCTGCAAGACCTGGACCCGCCACGTCCGCAATTACACCGAGGCCGACGCGCAGGCGCGCAAGATGCTGGGGCTCGGCGAATGAGCATGGCCGAACAACCCGAGGCACTCGCCCCCAACCCCGACGACATGCGCCAGCACCTGACGCTGCTCTTCGGCAGCGCGCGGGAATATGACGACGGCCTCATCGAGATCGCCATCGCCACCAACAAGGGCTGGCAGGGCCAGCTCTTCGGCGTGGACGAGATCGACAAGGCCGTTGCCTTCGCCGCCGAGCGCAACGCCCAGGGGCACAACACCTACATCGGCGTGGCGCTCCGCGACCCCGACACGCCGCCCTTCGGCCGTGCAAGTGACCGCGACCACTACGCCACGACGGCCATCGGCGGCGACCTGGACACCGGCGAGGCGTCTGCGGCCGCACCATCCCGCACCCGCGGCCTGCCGCCGTCCTTCATTGTCTGTACCGGGCAGCACCCGCACAAGCGCCTGCAGCCGTTCTGGCTCCTCGACGAGCCCGTCACCGACCCGAAGCAGCACCGCAGCCTCTTTGGGGGCGTGGCCGACAGCCTCTCAGGCGACCGCGCCATCACCAACCCCGGCCGCGTCATGCGGCTCGCCGGGTCCATCGCCTGGCCCACGAAGCCGGGGCGGATCCCCGAGCTGACGCACCTTGTGCCCCTCAAATACGAGCCGCGCACCTACTCCGCCGAGGAGATCGCAAGAGCCTATCCGGCGAGCGACAAGGTGACGGCGATCGACACCACCACCAAGAACGACCCGATCGAGCGGGTGGCAACCGGAACCCTCGGCCTCGGCGCCGAAACCGTGACGGACGGCCGCGAGGCCTACATGCGGGACACCATCCTCGCCGTATTGATCCAGTTCATCGGCGAGAATGGTGCCAGCCCGTCCGAGCAGGAACTCTTCGACGCCGCCTGGCCCCAGTACGCCGCCCACGTTGACCTGTCCCGGCCGGGCAGGGGCAAGGCCGAGATGGCCGCCAAGATCCGCTCGACCCTCAGACGCTTCGAGCGGGGGCAGTTGCGCTCTCTCCCCGACATCGACGCCGCGGTGGAGAGGTGGAGGGCGAAGCAGGCGAAGGAGAAAGCAGCCGGCCCATCCGCCGCCGAGTGGTCGGCCGAGAAGCCTGCGCCCATTGCGCTCAAGGCTGCGCTCGAAAGCACGACCATCCTCGACCAGACCGTCCCGATCTCCAGCCCGTGGGATAGCCCGCCCGAGGGCATCCCGGCCCGCGAGTGGATCATCCGTGGCCTTATGATCCGCAAGCACATTTCCATCTTGGTGGCGCCCGGCGGGTCAGGCAAGAGCCTGCTGTCGGCCCAGTGGGCCATCGCGCTCGCCCTCGGCATGCCGTGGGGCGGCTGGACGCCGCTCAAGCCCGAAAAGGTGCTCCTCATCAACGCCGAGGACGACCACGACGAAATGATGCGGCGCATCCATGCCGCCTGCAAGGTGATGCAGGTCAACCCGCGTGACCTCATCGGGCGGCTCTTCCTGGCCGACGACCCGCGCTCGATCGTCGTCGCCAAGACCAGCAAGGAGAAGGTCGTCGTCGCGACCCCGCTGGCCGACGCCATCAAGCAGACAGTCGAGGCCAATGGCATCGGCGTCGTCATCGTGGACCCGTTCGCGGAGACGTTTGAAGGAGATGAGAACAGCAACTCCGAGGTGAAATGGGCGGCGGCCATCTGGCGGGCCGTGGCACGCGACACGCATTCCAGCGTCATGCTCGTCCACCACACGCCCAAATACGCGAAGGGCATGGCGGGTGATGCCGACGCCGCCAGAGGTGCCGGCGCGCTGGTCAACTCCGCCCGCATCGTCTCGACCCTCTTCACCATGACCGACGAGGAGGCGACCCTCTTCGACATCAAGGCCGACGAGGCGCACCGCTATGTCCGGTTCGACGACGCCAAGGCCAACCTGACCCTGATCACCGGCAAGGCGCGCTGGTTCGAGAAGGTCAGCCATGAGCTGCCCAATGGTGACAGCGTCGGCGTCCTCAAGCCCTGGAAGCCGCCCGGCGTCTTCGATGGGGTGTCGATCGAAACCATCACCAGCATCCTCCAGACGCTCGACGCGGGGCGGGACGGCGGCAAGTACCTCTACAACGTCAAGGCCGGGCCTGACGTGACGCCTGCCTGGGGCGGCAGCGTCATCATGGATGCCATCGGATGCGACCGCGCCAAGGCCACCAAGATCATGGCCGAGTGGGCCAAGAGCGGCCTCCTGGTGCAGACCGAATACACCAGCGAACACCGCAAGCCCAAGACGGGTCTGCGGGTCGATTTCACCAAACGACCAGGAGTTGAGTAATATGCCTGTGACCATTTTGAAATGGGCGCACCAAATGGGCGCACCGATTGGCGCAGAAAGTGCGCCTATCATTCGAAACCCTACTAGTGATGGTCATTGGCGCAAAAGCGCGCCAATCCCATCTTCGCTTGGCGCTACGATGGGAGCACTGACCATCACAATTCGGGTGTCGGGTGTTTCGCGGCGGGGATGGGTGGCAGCATGAGCGGGGTGTCAAAAGTCGGCCTCGGGGAGGGCGAGAGCTGCGATGATTGCCTCTGGTTCCAGGCGGATTATCCCCTAAGCAACAAGCAAAACGCGAGGACCGGCAAGTGCAGGCGTCACGCGCCAGCGGTGTCATTTGGCGGCGATGAGTTCAACGCCGTCTGGCCGAAGGTGCGGCGGTGGAGCGACTGGTGCGGCGAGGGTGAGAAGCTTGCCGACGAGGAAGAGGAAGGCGACGACGCATGACCAAGTCCCGATCCCAAATCGCCCTCGAGGCGCTCGACGAGGTGGCGCACCGCCTCGAGCGGAAGTGGGGCGTCGATCGCCTGCCGCGGCTGGTGCCCAATGACCTGGCCGAACGGTTCTGGCGCCAGAAGGAGAAGCTCGACGCCGAGATCCTCGAGGAGGCGACCGCGGGCTTCGCCAACGTCGAGCGGGAGGCGGAACGCATGGTCAATGCCTGGAGGGCGCTGGACAGGGCTGCGGAGGCTGCTGGCGCCGATCAGGCGTCGGGGCAGTGGATGGCGGCTCGAATGAGCGATGGCCGCTCACTGGTCATTTGTGGGGATATGGAGGGGTGTCAGGTTTGGCGCGACCAGAACAAGGGGAGTGCGGCGGCGGTGTGGAGCATGGAGGAGGTGGTCAGGGTGCTGGAGGGGTTTGATCTGGTCAACAGGACGAAGCACCTGTTTGACGGGGCGGTTGTGGACGAGGCGCGGGTGAATCCTGAGAGGGTGAAGCCGAAGGTTGATTGGCAGAAGGGCGACAACTTGCCCGATTATATGATGGCGGGGTGATGACTTTGCGTAAGAGGAAAATGATGGGATCACATCAAGCAAATGATGGATCACCTCAGAACACGCAACAGAAGACGCTGCCCGAGCCGATGGCCGTCAAGATGTGGCAGAAGGGCCAAAGCGGCAATCCCGGCGGCCGGCCCAAGATGCCTGACGACGTCAAGGAGGCGCTCGAGGGCGGCAGCCTGCGCGCCGCGCAGCGGCTGGTGCAGCTGGTGGACAGCCCCGACGAGCGCATCGCCTTGATGGCGTCGGAGACGGTGCTGTCGCGCCTCTACGGCAAGCCGACGCAGCAGGTGGACAGCAACATCACGACGACCTCCGTGCAGCAGGCGCACCTCCAGGTTCTCGTCGAGCTGCAGCAGAAGCGCGAGGCGGCTATGAAGACGATCGAGGCGAGGGTGGAAGAGGGGCATACTGATAAGGTCACGGAGTATGACCCCTCGAAACCCAATGATTGATGCATACTGAAAGATATCTCTTGACGATACTGTAGAGAGTAGCTACAGTATGAGCATCAAGAGGAGGACGACATGACACGCAGCGAGGCAACCAAGATGGTGGACTACAAGAAGGGGCCGATCGGAGCGACCGCGATCTGCCCAGTCTGCCGCAAGTTCCATGTCGCTCTCCGCCGCGGCTACACTTGGGGTGACGTGGCGAAGGCGAAGGCCGAGGTCGCCTCGCACATCCTGGCCGCCCATGAGGTGCGCCAGTGAGCGCGCCTCAGACCCCCCCAGGGGTGGGTGGATCCCCCGCCCCCGCCGCCGGTGACGACCACCCTCCCGCGTCACCCGTCAAAAAATCCACGCGCCGCGCCGCCACTGCCTACAGACGTGCCGACGCCGCGGTTGCCGCCGCCCTCGACGCAATGGCCGCCACTGTTCCCGGCACTCCCGCCCGCGATGAGGCGCGCCGTGCCCACGATGCCGCGCTGGCCCGGCGTGAGGCGGCCCGGCGTGATTGGCTTGTGGCCTACGATGTATTGCGTGCGGAGGCTCCCCAATGACCCCCACCCCCCGCCGCGCCGCCCTTTACCTGCGCGTTTCGACCGACGATCAGACGGTCGCCAACCAAGAGCGCGAGCTCCGCGCCGTTGCCGACCGCGCCGGGTGGCAGGTGACGGCGGTCTACAAGGACGAGGGCATTTCGGGTAGCAAGGGCCGCGACAAGCGCCCCGGCCTTGATGCGATGCTGAAGGCCGCCACCCGCCGGGAGCATGACGTGGTGATGGCGTGGTCGGTGGACCGTCTCGGCCGCAGCCTGCAGGATCTGGTGGCGATGCTGTCGGATTTGCATGCCTCGGGGATTGACCTGTACCTACACCAGCAGGCGATCGACACGACGACCCCCGCGGGGAAGGCGTTGTTCCAGATGATGGGCGTGTTCGCGGAATTCGAGCGGTCGATGATCCGCGAGCGGGTGAAGAGCGGCATGGCGCGCGCGAAGGCGCAGGGCAAGCGCCTGGGCAAGCCGGCGGTGCCCGGGGCAAAGGTCGAGGCGGTGCGTGCGGAGCTTGCCCGCGGCACTGGCCTGGTGAAGGCTGCGCGGTTGCATGGCGTCGGCACCTACACGGCGCAGCGGATCAAAAAGGAGATGTCTGCATGATCAACGCCCAGCAACCCGACCTCGGCCAGGACATCGCGGCGGCGCTTGCGGCGGTCGTGACGGCGTATCGGGATGATCCTGTCGGGTTCGTGCGGATCGTGCTGGGTGTTGAGCCTGACCCGTGGCAGGCGGACTTGCTGGCGGCGGTGGCGATCGGCGAGCGGCGCATCAGCGTGAGAGCGGGGCATGGTGTTGGCAAATCGACGGCCTGCGCGTGGCTGCTGATCTGGCACATGGTGACGAGGTATCCGCAGAAATCGGTCGTGACGGCGCCGACCGCGGGCCAGCTTTTTGATGCTCTTTTCGCGGAGGTGAAGTTCTGGATCAACCGGCTTCCTGCCCCGATTCGCGACCTGTTCGACATGACCTCGGAGAAGATCGTGCTGAAGGCGGCGCCCGAGGCGTCGTTCATTTCGGCCAGAACCTCGAGCGCCGACCGCCCCGAGGCGCTGGCGGGTGTTCACTCGGAGCATGTGCTGCTGATCTGCGACGAGGCGTCGGCCATTCCCGAGGCGGTGTTCGAGAGTGCGGCGGGCTCGATGTCTGGCGAGCACGCGGCCACGGTGCTCATCGGCAATCCTACAAGGAACAGCGGTCTGTTTTTCAAAACGCATCATCAGCTGGCGAGCGAGTGGAAGACGATGCATGTGTCGTGTCTTCAGTCGAAGCGCGTGTCGGCTGACTTCGTGAAGCAGATCGCCGACACCTATGGCATCGAAAGCAACGCCTACCGCGTGCGCGTCCTCGGCGAGTTCGCGCTGCGTGACGATGACACGCTGATCCCGGCGGAGCTGGTGGATGCGGCGATGTCGCGGGATGTTGTGCTGGATACGAAGGAGCCGATCGTCTACGGGTTGGACGTGGCGCGGTTCGGTGATGACCGAAGCGTCCTCTGCAAACGCCAGGGCAATGTGGTGCTGGAGTTCAAGGTGTGGCAGGGGCTGGACCTGATGCAGCTGACGGGTGCGATCGTGAACGAGGCGAAGCTCGACAAGCCGGCGGAGATTTGTGTTGACTCGATCGGGCTCGGTTCGGGCGTCGCCGATCGCCTGCGGGAGCTGGGCCACACGGTGCGGGACGTGAACGTGGCGGAGAGTTCGGCGATGAACCAGCAGGCGGCGAAACTGCGCGACGAGTTGTGGCTGTCGGTGAAGGAGTGGCTGAATGCCAGGGCCTGCCGCCTGCCGAAGATGGACGAGTTGCGCCAGGAGCTGGTGGCGCCGACGTACACGTTCACGAGCAACGGCAAGATCAAGGTGGAGGGGAAGGCCGACATGAAACGGCGCGGCATGAGATCTCCAGACCTCGCAGATAGCATCTGTTTGACCTTCGCCTCGGTTGCCTCTCGGGTCGGCGGCCGCTCGCCCCGCTGGGTGCCGGGGAAACCCTTGAAGAGGTCGATCCGCGGCGTCGTGTGACGGTCTTTTCGCGCTGTGCAAACGTAATGTTATAACATTGCATTTTCGGCTGATTTGTGCTAGCGCGGGGTAGCGTCACAAATCCAATCCGCGAGGAGGGCCTGATGCCCGCAGGCAGTGATTTCAATTCCAGCATGAAGGCCCCCGGCATGTCGATGAGCCAAAGCAGCACGGCGAGTGCGGGCGGCATGGGTGGTGGCGGCGGCAACTTCGGTGGCGGCACGACCATCGGCCGGGGCAATCTCGGGATCACCACCGGCAGCACGATCCACGGCAACACGGCCTTCGGCCCGGCGGGTGGCAATGCGATAGGGCATGCGACCCGCGACGCGCGCAGCCTGGCGGGTGCCGGGATAGGGCCTTCGACGGGCACCTACAGCAATTTCCGCACCCCCTCGGGTGCGCCGATGTTCGGGGCCGGCCCTGGTGCGCCAGGAGGCTTGGGCGTGAATGCGGGCAGCGGCATGCGGGCCTTCCAGATCGCCCGCCTCCTGGCGGAGCGTGCGCGGCCGCGGCCGGCGGCGGGACCGGGTGGTCTTCTGGATCAGGATGTGCCGGTGAATGCGGTGCCGGAAATTCCCGGCATTCCGCCGAACTTGTCGTTTGACTACAACTATGTGTATCCGAAGGGGTGGTCATACGGAAATTATATGTACAACCCAACGGCGCGGGCCTCGCACGGTGTTGGTGGTCGGTTTTATCAACAGCCGGGGATTGACGGGACAGTCCTGGGGGGGCGAGGCGTTACCGCCTTGAATAGTATTTCGACGCGCCCGAGCGGTGACTACCGCGGCGGCACCGGGAGATCTGGCGGCGGCTTCGGTGGCGGCGCTGGTGGCGGCTGGTGAGGCGCTGACCGATGGCATTCTTCCCTGAAGCCCTTTCAGCATTCGACGGCCCGGCGGGCATCTTCTACGCCCTTGGCGGCCCGGTCCAGACCCCGAACGGCACGCGCTCGATCTACGAGGACATCTTCATGCGGAACCTCCGCGCGGGCCGTAACCCGTTCACGGGCCTGCCGGATAGCATGAGCGGCGGCTCGGGTCGTTCGGGCGGCGGATCTGGTGGTGGTTCGGGCGGCGGCTCTGGCACGCCCAATTTCGGCAATCTGCCCGCCTGGTGGGTCGATTGGTACAACGCGCAGGGAAAGCATGGCGGCGTGCCGCCCGTGCAGGGGCTTCTTTGATGGACGACGGCCTGGATGAAACGCTCGAGGCTATGGGTCTTGAAGAGAGCCCCGAGGCGCCCGAGGCCATGTCGGAGGAAGAGTTCCAGGGCGCGGTGAAGGCGGCGATCAAGGACGCGGCCGACTACATCGACGACGAGGTGGCGCCTGACCGCGAGAAGGCGATCAAGTATTATCGCGCCGACCCGTTCGGCAATGAGGAGGAGGGCCGCTCTCAGGTCGTTATGACCGAGGTGCGGGACACCATCCTTGCCATGATGCCGAGCCTGCTCCGCGTGTTTACGGCGTCCGAGAAGCCGGTCGAGTTCGCGCCGCGTCGCGCGGAGGACGTGGCGATGGCCGAGCAGGCCACCGACTATGTGAGCTACGTTTTCAACGTGGACAATCCCGGCTTCACGATCCTGCATTCGGCGTTCAAGAATGCGCTCCTGACGAAGATCGGCGTCTTCAAGTGGTACACCGAGACGAAGGTCAGTGTTCGCGAGGAAAAATATTCCGGCATCGACCAGTCGCAGCTGCAGCTGCTGCAGGAAGATGGTTCGATCGAGTTGCTGGTGGTGCAGCAAACTGGCGAGGGTGAGCCCGACCCCATGACGGGGCTCCCCTCGCCTCTTTTCGACGTGCAGATCCGCCGCCGCACCGAGGACCGCCGCCAGGTGGTGCAGTGCGTGCCGCCGGAAGAGTTCCTGATCGCGCGCAACGCGCGTGACCTCGACAATGCCGACTATGTCGGCCATCGCAGCCTCAAGACCCTCTCCGAACTGGTCGAGATGGGCTACTCGCGCGAGGAAATCGAGGAGCATGGCAATTCGTCGTCGTCTTTTGAGTTGAACCTCGAGGCGCAGACCCGCAACCCCGCACTCCGCGACTGGATGGGCGGCGCCAGTGACACGTCTGCCGACCCCTCCATGCGGCGTTACGAATACGTCGAGAGCTACATCCGCATCGACCGCGACGGCGATGGTGTCGCCGAACTGCGCCGCGTCTGCACGATCGGCGAGGGCTCCTACATTCTCCATGACGAGGTCGTGGACGAGGTGCAGATGGCGGTGATCTGCCCTGACCCCGAGCCTCACATGGTGATCGGTTCGAGCATCGCCGACCAGGTCATGGATCTGCAGCTGATCAAGTCCAACGTCGTCCGCAACACGCTCGACAGCCTAGCCCAGGTGATCCACCCCCGCACGGTGGTGGTCGAGGGCGCCGTCAACATGGATGACGTGCTGAACGTCGAGACGGGCGGCATCATCCGCGCCACGCAGCCGGGCATGATCCAGGAACTCGGCAACACCTTCGTCGGCCAGCAGGCGATGCCGATCATCGCCTACCTTGACGATGTCAGGGCCTCGCGCACGGGCATGTCGAAGGCTTCGCAGGGCCTCGACGCCGACGTGCTGCAATCGACCACCAAGGCGGCAGTGACGGCGACAATGTCGGCCGCGCAGGAGCGCCTCGAGATGGTGGCGCGCATCTTCGCCGAGACGGGCATCCGCCGGCTGTTCCGTGGTTTGCTGAAAGAGGTCATCAAGCACCAGGACCGCCCCCGCATGGTGCGGTTGCGGAATGAGTGGGTGCCGGTAGACCCGCGGTCGTGGGATGCCGACATGGATGTCGTCGTCAACGTCGGCCTTGGCACCGGCTCGATCGAGCAGCGCGTGGGCCTCCTGACGACGGTCGTCGGCCAGCAGAAGGAAATCCTGCAGACGCTGGGGCCGTCCAATCCCATCGTGTCGATCAAGCAGCTGCGAAACACGATGGCGCAAATCCTCGAGCTGTCGGGTCTGAAGGATGCCTCGCGGTATTTCTCTGAGATCACGCCCGAGGCCGAGCAGCAGCTGGCGCAGCCGCAGCAGCAGGCGCAGGATCCGGCGCAGATCCTCGCCCAGGTCGAGGCTGACAAGATCAAGAAGGACACGGAGATCGCGGTCCTCAAGGCGCAGCTCGAAATCAAGAAGCACGACGACGAGATGGATTTGAAGCGCGATCAGCTTGACGCCGACATCTGGCTGAAGGCAACCGAAATCAACGCCAAGTACGGCACGCAGATGCAAGTCGAGCAACTCTACGCGATGATCCAGCGCGAGCGTGACGCGGCCAAGATCATGGCCCAGCAGCAGCAGGCGGCCATGCGGGCGCAGCAGCAGCCGATGGGGGTGCAGTGATGGCGGGCTTGCTGGATCCGCATTATGGCGATGGTGCGGTTTTGAAGTCCTACACGCCCACAATGCGCGAGCGCGCAACTGATTGGGTGCGCGGCCTTCTGTATTCTGACGATCGCGAGGGCCAGCAGCAGGCTGAAAAGTTGATGGACGTTGCCACCTTCACGCCCTTCGGCTTCGGCGCTGATATGTATGATGCAGGCCGCGAGGCAGGCCTAGGTAATTTCGGCGCTGCTGCTGGCACGCTGGCGATGGCAGGCATGCCGGGGCCGTCTCCGAAGCGCATTCGCGCCTATCACGGCTCCCCGTATGACTTTGACCGCTTCAGCATGGACAAGATCGGCACGGGCGAGGGCGCGCAGGCTTATGGTCATGGGCTGTATTTTGCTGAAGCCGAAGATGTGGCGAAGGGGTATCGCGACGCACTTTCTATGAAATCTCCGAACATTGAGTTTGTTGGCGTCCCTGACGGAACGTCGGAGGCCGCCCGCGCGCTATTAACAAACGTATCCCGTCGCCCCCTGATGATTGGCGGGTTAGACAAGCCGACAATCGCAAAACTTATGCGCGAAGACATCAGTAAGCTGACCAATGGGTTCCCGATACCGCAGGAAACCGTTGATGAAGTGCTGTCAATTATTGATGCGGGGGCGATACCAACGCAGCGTGGCCGCATGTACGAAGTCGAGATCAACGCCGACCCCGACAGCTTCCTCGACTGGGACAAGCCGCTGAGTGAGCAGCCGGAAGCGGTGCGGAAAATGTTTCCTAAAGACGTTTACGGCCACAAATACGACACTTTGAACGGGTCAGATGTTTACGAACATTTGATTGATGATGTTGCCCGCGCCCGGACAGGGAAAACCTCTGTTTCTAGTCTAGCCCCCAGTGATAGGACAGGCGCGGTTGAGATGCTCCGGCAAGCTGGGGTGCCGGGCATCCGCTACCTAGACGCCGGATCGCGCGGCGCTGGTGACGGCACCCGCAACTACGTCGTCTTCGATGACAGCCTGATCGACATCATTCGCAAGTACGGCCTTGTCGGGCTGCTCGGCGGCGGCACCGCCGCGATGCAGGCCATGCAGGACCAGCCGATGGGGGTGCAGTGATGGCAATGTCATTCAATGGTTTTGGCGGCCTACTCGACGATCCTTATTACAGGGTTCCTGGGCACGAAGGATTAAGGAAGCCGAAGGCTATTCCGCAGGACGATCGCATCTGGCAGGAGAAGGTGCGTGATTTCGGAAACGAGTGGTCGAACTATCTTTTCGGCCCTCATCTTCCGTTTGTTGGCGGCCTTCTTGAGTTCAGTGATGCTGCCGACGTGGCTGATGCTGCCGCGAACAACCAAGAATTTTCCAAGGCGATGGCCGAAGGCCGTTATGGTGACGCCGCTCGCTGGGCGCCGTTTGCGGGCCTGTCGAGTATGGCGGCAGTTGTGCCGGCGCTTTCACTGGGGCCGTGGGACAATGTGGCGCGTGCGCCTGAGACGGGTGCCGGGTCTGGTCGATCTGCTCAGAGAGGTATTCTCGCCACGCCTGACCTCCGCACCATGAGCCGTGATGATGCAATCGCAACGGCTCGACCTGAGCCGCATTTGATGCAGTCACAGGACGGGTCTTATGTAGGTGGTCCCGCCAATGTCAGGACGCCCGAAGACATTCAGGCTATGCGTGCCGCCTTTGATGCAGACGTGGCAGGCGGCCAGGTCGGCGGGAATTGGTATGAGCGCGCCCGAGGTGACATTGTCGATACGGAGGGCGCTGATACTTATTATCAGCAGCTTTCGGCTGGCGAGAAAGCTTTGTGGAGCGCGCAGGCCAACCCTGACACGAATATGGGTTTTGCGCTCAATGCGCGCACTGATTACGAGGCGGGGCGTCCCAAGGATAAGTATCGCACAGGAGCTCAAGCGCAGAATTATGTCAACGCACGCAACGCGCGCCGCGATGCTCAGACGACTGCTGCCACGCAAGGCATGATGGGCCATAATGGCGGGCCGCTTCTTGATGACATCCCTGTTGATACGAGAGGCACTCCTTCATTAGGAAAGAAGACTGGCGTCTATGGGCAGCATCTGGACCCGACCGTGCCTTACGCCACCACTGGCACGAATGACATCTGGCACGCTAGAGGATTCGGTTATACTAACACGGATGGATCAACATTCTCTCGCGCGCTGACGCCACAAGAGCATCGTTTCCTCGACTACGAGACGATGTTGGCTGTTGATCGTGCCAATAGGAGCAATCTTGGTGGCCGGAATAACTGGACGGCAGCCGAGGTGCAGGCGGCCCCTTGGGTGTTTGGTAAGGGGCGCGCAATCGCAAATGCAAAAGGCATCCCGCTTGAGCAGGGAGTGGCGGAAGCGGCTAAAACGTACCCGGATTATAATCCGAAATACACGGTGAGCATTACCGGCGAGCAGGTGCCTGGCAAAAGCACTGGCTTGATGCCCGATCTTATCAACGCTCCAAAGCACGTTCGCGACGCCTTTTCGGCGGAGGCGCAGTGGGCAGACCCGCAAACTGGCCGACACCGCATGTATGCTGATGCTCGGTTGCCGGTACGACCCACACAGCACGCCACAGGCTTCTATCGTAACTCGGCAGGCGGCGTTGAAAACAACGCTGTTGAGATTGGCCGACCGATGACAGGGTTTGCGCTTAACGCAGAAGGCAACCCAATCGTCAATCCGCATGCTGAAAATCTTTTCACTACTGGGCAAGCGGTAGCAGGCTTGCTTGACATGCAGGAAGGCTCGCCTTGGAACAAAATTGTCACACATGGCGGCGGCGCTGACCGCACGTCTCTTCAGATTTCTTTGCGCGACGTTCCTGACGAGGCTCAAATGTCTCGCCTGCACGATGTCGCTCAAAAGCATGGATACATGCTTGCGAACACTGACGGTGGCGTGGCGTTCCTTAACTTCGACGACAAGGCGAACTACGGCAGCGTAGGCAAAGCCTTGCGTGGAGAGCTTGGGCAGGACATCCAGAAAGCCGCGCCCGGCGCCACAGTGACCCGCGGCCGCCGGCAAGGTGATTATGTCGATCTTTCAAGCGAACTCGCCAAGGAAAACGCTGGGCAGGGCAAGGCGACTGAGGAGGTCGTTAAGAGGCTTAAGGGCCTCCACAACCGCCAGCCTGAGTTCTACAACAAGCTCCTCGACAGTGCCGGTATTTCTGCAAAGGCGCGAGAAAACCTTACCCGCCTCATTAAGTGGGGCGGCAAGGGTCAGCGTCCTGATTACGAGCGCCTCTTGAAAATCGTCGGAGAAGATGGGCTGCGCGGCCTTATTTCTCGAGTTGAGAAGATTGGCTATCAGGGTCTACCGGCCATTGGTGGCGCGGCAGTCGCTTCCGATCTTCTGGAAGGAGACGATCCCAATGAGCAATAGGGAATTTCTCGTCATGCCGCAGCCAGATCGCGCGCCCTATGCGGCAGCCTTTCGGAAGCCAGTCAAAAGTGGCGCCGATCTTTGCCTTCGCGATGGCATCCGGGATACCGCGTCGGCGCATCTCCTCGCACAGCATGCGCGGGCTGACGGCAAAACGTTCGGTCATGGTCTGAACTCCCTCTTTAGCATGTTCGGGCACGTCGCCCAGGCCTGCAAGTTGGTGAAATCGCCAGTTGGACAGATTGACAGAAAAATGGTGACAGGTCAATGACCCCAACCCCCGACGAGATGGCCCGCAAGGCCGCGCAGCTGCTGGCCGACGATTTCGTGCAGGTGGTGCTGACGAGCATCGAAAGCCGCTACATTCACGAATGGCGGAACACCTCGCCGCAGGACGTGCAGAAGCGCGAAGCGGCACACGCCGCCATCCGCGCCATTGATGATTTTCGGGCCAAGCTGAAAGCGCTCGCAAGCGCGCCGAAGGTGGACGCTCACAACGGCCGAAGCGCCAACAAGCGTTAGGCCACAACCCGCGCCGTGAGGCGCTACGGCTCAACCCTCAAACGTCGTGAGACGTTGGAAAGGTAGATAGATGACCACCACCGACACGCCCTCCCAGGGCATCGGTCTTACCGAGGCGGCCAGCCAGTTCGAGGCCCTTCTGTCCGGTTCACCGGAGAAACAGACGCGCGAACAGGACGCCGCCGAAGACAGCCCGGCCGACGATCAGGCCGAGGCGCTTGAGGCTTCCGCATCCGAGGATGAGACGCCCGCAGCCGACGAGGCTGCCGGTGCCGAGGATGAAGAAGCCGCCGCCAATGACGAGGATGCCGATGAGGCTTCCGATCCGATGGAACAGCTCGTCACCGTCAAGATTGACGGCAAGGAGGAGCAGATCCCTCTGAAGGAGGCAGTCGCCGGCTATCAGCGGCAAGCGGATTACAGCCGCAAGACGATGGCCCTGCAGGAGGAGCGCAAGCAAGTCCATGCGGAGGCCCAGCAAGTCCAGATGGAGCGCGCGCAGTACGCCCAGCTTCTCAATGCTCTCCAGCAGCAGCTGGCGGAGACGGTTCAGCAGGAGCCGAATTGGGAGCAGCTCTTCGCCGAAGACCCTCTGGAATACGTTCGGCAAAAAGACCTCTACCGCGAGAAGCAGGAGCGGCTCCAGGCCGCCACCGTCGAGCAGCAGAGGGTGATGGCCCTGATGCAGGAGCAGCAAGTGCAGCAGCTGCGTCAGGTCGTCCAGGAAGGGCGGGAGAAACTCGCGCAGGCGGTTCCGGCGTGGAAGGATCCGCAGCGTTTCGAGGCCGACCGGGTGAAGCTGCGCCAGTACGCGCAGAAACTTGGTTATGCCGAGAACGAGATTTCCCAGGTCTATGATCCGCGTGCCGTCGTCG
>Ga0315909_10000876_pt1 | contig 40149 bp, 41 predicted proteins | sample LakEriMetagenome_11_FD_203527 | JGI IMG/M metagenome (GOLD analysis project Ga0315909, IMG submission 203527) | Freshwater fungal communities from buoy surface, Lake Erie, Ohio, United States - Buoy 2 MA125 | ecosystem: Environmental > Aquatic > Freshwater > Lake | place: USA: Lake Erie, Ohio... | reverse complement strand
CAGCTGAAGAGGCTGACTGACCGCCTCGGTCGCAGGTTTGGTCCTTCAATCCTGACCTGCCTGCAGCAGGTGAGCGCTTACGCACACGCTGACACCCGCGTCGACGAGTATCTCCAAGGCTGGGTGGATGAAATCAATCGGACCGCTGTCGCGTTGGCAGGGGCAGGTGAAGCGCTCAAGGCCTCACTCGAGTACAGGGACATCGAAAACTGGCGGATCTGCTGCGAGGTCATGACACATGGCGTGGCCCGACAGACCTGGTTGGACAAGGATTTCTTCCGCTCGCTGGAATATCGCCAGATACGGGAATTGAGTAGCTCCCTGGACGAGGGCGAGTCTGGGATGACGGTACAGCGTGGTGATGAAACCGAGCCCGTGGCCACCTACCGAGAGGCAATGGAATGGCTGCTACACGACTCCAAGCGGGGCATCCAGATCCAGCGCTACAAGGGTCTGGGCGAAATGAACCCGGAGCAACTGTCCGAGACGACCATGAACGTCGACACCCGAAACTTGCTTCAGGTGCGCATTGAGGACGCGGTGCTGGCCGATGAGATCTTCTCCACCCTGATGGGTGATCAGGTCGAGCCTCGACGCGAATTCATCGAACGCCATGCTCTGACGGTGACCAATCTGGACACCTGAACATCGCCCGGTCAGGCGGTTCTGGCCACGACCACTGCATCCACTCGCGCGGCGCCGGCTTTTTGCAGCGCCAGCGCGCAGGCCTCCAGAGTCGAACCCGTGGTGGATACATCATCCACCAGCATGACTGCACAACCAGCCACCCCGGGCTCGCCGGTGAAAGCGGCACTCAGACGGTTTTTGCGCTCCCGGCGCGATGCTCCTTGCTGGGGAGGCTGCCAACCCTGTCGCTTTAGCAGGTCGAAGCGCAACGGCAGGTTCCAGACAGTGGCAAAAGCCCGTGCAATCTCATCGGCATGGTTGTACCCCCGTCGCAAAACCCTCTGCCAGGGCATGGGCACCGGCACCAGACAGTCGACGGGCCGGGAAGGGCTTCCCAGAGATTTGGCCGCCAGCTCACCCAGCAGGCTGCACAGGCCCATGCCGCCTTGGTATTTTGCTGACACGATCAGTGCATTTAAAGGAGATTGGTAGCTAAATGCGGCCATTTCTTCGCCGAAGGCTCGTCGCTTGATGCGCTCTGAAACCGAAAGCCAGGGTAGATCTGAAAAGCAGGCCTGACACAGCGCCTCGCTGGACGGCGCGAGGCACAAGCGGCATCGCAGCCCACCCAAAAGACTTTTTTTGGTGCGAACGTAAAGTTTTCGGGCAGTCCCTAGGCTTGACGTCCAAAGCTTGTTAGGGTTCACACCATGACCTCCCTGTCATTGTCGTGTGTCATCCAAGAACTAACAGGAGTGAGCTGAATGTCAGCTGTTTCACTGAGCACAGAGTCCCGCATCCATCCGGCTGTTCCCATGTTGGAACGTTGGACCCGCGAGGCGGCCGAGGCTCTGCTGACCCAGCCGCTGATGGACCTCCTCCATCAGGCCCACACGGTTCACAGGCAAAACTTCGACCCCAACCGGATACAGCTCAGCACCCTGCTGAACATCAAGACCGGGGGTTGCCCCGAAGATTGCGCCTATTGCCCGCAGAGCGCCAGATTCGAGACCAACGTGGAGGCGGGCGAGGTGCTTGATGTGGAGGTGGTGCGGGCCGCCGCACTCAACGCGCGGAAGGCCGGTGCCACACGCTTCTGCATGGGTGCCGCCTGGCGCTCACCGAAGGATCGCGATCTCGATCGCGTGATCCCGCTCATCCAGGTGGTGAAGGACTTGGGGATGGAAAGTTGTGTAACGCTCGGCATGCTCAAGCCCGCACAAGCTGAACGCCTCAAGGACGCTGGCCTCGACTACTACAACCACAACCTCGATACCTCGCCCGAGTTCTACGGCAAGATCATTTCCACCCGCACCTACGAGGATCGACTCAACACACTGGAAGCCGTGCGCGATGCGGGCATCAACGTCTGCTGTGGCGGCATTGTCGGCATGGGTGAGACTACTCACGACAGGGCAGGACTGCTGTGCACGCTGGCAAACATGCCGGTACAGCCTGAGAGCGTCCCGATCAACATGCTGGTGCGTGTGGAGGGAACACCGCTGGCGGAAGAGCAGGCACTGGATGCGCTCGACATGGTGCGCACGATTGCAGCCGCCAGAATCATGATGCCGAAATCGTACGTGCGACTGTCGGCAGGCCGCTCAAGCATGTCGGATGAAACACAAGCCCTGTGCTTCTTTGGCGGAGCGAACTCGATTTTCTACGGAGAGCAACTGCTCACCACGGAAAATCCGCTCACGATCGAAGACCAACGACTGTTCGCGAAGCTGGGCTTGTCACCCACAGGCGAGTCGCACGGGTAAGGGCGTGTGGAGTTCACGCGATTCGAACACCAGTTGGATTTCATTGCGCGTGAACAGCGGTGGCGGACACTGGAAGCCAATCGCGGTCCACAAGGGTCGCTGATACGCATCGGTGATGAAGCGCTACTCAATTTCTGCAGCAACGATTACCTCGGACTTGCCAATCATCCCCATCTCGTCGAGGCGCTTGCCGAGGGTGCCCGCCGCTACGGAGTGGGGAGTGGCGCCGCAGCGCTGCTGTCCGGTTACGGAGAAGCACATGAAGCCCTGTCCCATGACCTCGCCGCAAGCACGGGGCGCGACCGCGCACTGATCTTCTCCTCCGGCTACTTGGCCAATCTCGGAATTTTCAGCGGGCTGGTCGGTCGTGAGGATCGCGTCATTTCCGATGCGCTGAATCACGCGTCGCTCATTGACGGAGTGCGGCTCTCGCGTGCAGAAAATCTCCGCTACCCCCACGCGAATACCACCGATCTCGCGGCCTTGTTGGCGCAAACCCATCCAGCACAAACCTGGATCGTCACGGATGGACTCTTCAGCATGGATGGAGATCTCGCACCCCTCACCAGCATCGCTGCGCTGGCGACACAACACGGCGCCGGCCTCATCTGCGACGATGCTCACGGTTTCGGGGTGCTGGGCGAAGGTGCGGGAATCCTCGCCGAACTGGGGCTGAGTCAGGATGACGTTCCCCTGCTGGTGGTGACCTTCGGCAAGGCGTTAGGCACCGCCGGCGCGGCGGTGATCGGCCCCCATTTGCTCATCGAGAACCTGCTGCAGAAGGCGCGAACCTTCATTTTCGATACCGCTCCCTCGCCCGCGCTGATGCACGCCACGCGTACCGCCCTGCACCTGCTGATGGGTACGGAATCGCCGCGCCCGAAGCTGATGGCAAATATCCGCTACTTCAAGCAATGCCTGGCGCAGGTCGGTCTGCCGCAAACGCCGGGAGATACTCCCATCCAACCGATGCTGGTGGGGGACGGCGAACGCGCGCTTGAGGTGGCAGCGGGTCTGCGCGAGCGCGGGCTCTATGTGCGAGCCATCAGGCCGCCGACAGTGCCCGCCGGCACCGCTCGCCTGCGTATCTGCCTCAGCGCTGCGCACGAGGCAACGCAGATCGATCAGCTTGTCGACGGCCTCGCCGCGCATCGCAACGCATTCCCGACCACGCCATGACGGACTTCCTCGCGCAGGCGCCTGAAGCCCGCGCCGTACGCCGTTCACACGCCCGTGCAGCGGAAACCTACGATACCCACGCGGTTCTGCAGCGCGAGGTGGCGGCGCGCCTGCTGGCAAGGCTGGATCTCATGCAGCTGGCACCGCAGTTGATACTGGATCTGGGCGCGGGCACGGGAGACTCCGCGCGCGCACTCGAAGCCCGCTACCCCAAGGCCTCCATCCTCCTGCTGGATACCGTGCATGAAATGCTGACCAAGGCCAGAGCACGCCGCCGCCGCTGGTTCTCCCGCTGTCGCTACCTCTGCGCGGATGCTGCTTCCACAGGGTTGAAGGATCAGTCGGTCGATCTGATTCACTCCAACCTCGCCCTACACTGGTGTGCGGATCCCGACGCAGTGCTTGCCGAATGCCGACGTGTACTAAAACCACGCGGCCTGCTGATCTTCTCGACGGTGGGGCCGTCAACCCTGCAGGAACTGCGCGCCGCCTGGGCGAGCCTCGATGACTCCCCGCATGTGCATTTCTTCATGGACATGCACGATGTTGGCGATGCGCTCATCAGGGCCGGTTTTGCCTCACCGGTGATGGAGCGCGACAATCTCTGCGTGACTTACCGCGACCTCGCTGGCCTCCTGGCGGACCTGCGAGCGACGGGTGCAGTCAACAGCCACCCGGGTCGCCACAAGGGCCTGCGCGGGGCGGGCCAACAACGGGCGCTCGCTGCAGCCTACGAGAGCCACCGGCGGAATGGTCTGCTGCCCGCCACCTACGAAATCGTGATGGGCCACGCCTGGATCCCGGAGCAAGGAGCCCGCCCCCAGGACGGCAGTACCGTCGCCACGTTCCCCTTCCACAAACTGGGTGTGCGAAAAGCATGAGGTTCTTTATCACCGGGACGGATACAGGGTGTGGCAAGACGGCAGTCACCTCAGCGCTGCTGCTGGCGCTGCGCGCGCGCGGACACAGGGCTGTCGGCATGAAACCAATCGCCGCAGGTGTCGGGGTGGATGGGCGCAATGAAGATGTGGATGCCCTGCTGGCTGCCTCGTCGCCCGGCATGCCACCCGCGAGCGTGAATCCCTGTCTGTTTGCGGCTCCCACGGCGCCACATATCGCGGCTGCGCGCGAAGGCCGCACCGTCGCCTGGGAAACGCTGGACGCCGCCTATCGGGATCTCGTCGCGCTGGCCGATGCGGTGCTGGTGGAGGGGGTCGGAGGCTGGCAGATTCCACTCTCGAACACCCTCGAGCTGTCGGATCTGCCGAGGCGCTGGAATCTGCCGGTGCTGATGGTGGTGGGGGTGCGTCTGGGCGCGCTCAATCACGCGCTGCTGACTGCCGAATCCATCGCGCATTCCGGTTGCGTTATGGCCGGGTGGTTCGCAAACGTCATCGACCCCGGCTATATCTTCGCGGACGAGACCATCGAGGCCTTGGAGCAGCGCCTGCGCGCCCCATGCCTCGCGCGGCTGACCTGGCATCACGAAGCGCCGATCACCCGACTCGCTGCGGGGTTGACGAATGCTGCAACTGCGCTGGAGCATTGGACAGAACGCCAAGAGTGAGTCCGAGACCGCAGCTGTGAACCCTGAGCCCGCCACCGCGAGAACCTGGATCATCAAGCCACAGCGCTCCCTGACGTGGCCTGAGGCTCGGCGTTGGCTTTGCGTGCTCAGCCTGATTCCAGCGACCAGCGGGATTTTGTCCGCGTTTTACGGCGCGCCGCTGGTGCTGCCGTTCGCCGGTTTGGAAATAGCCTTGCTCTGGGGAGCCTTCTACTGGGTGAACTTGACCGGGCGCCACCGTGAGGTCATCAGGCTGGAGGGCTCGCAGGTCATCATCGAGAAAGGTCGCGACAGGCCTGAAGAGGTTCACCGTTTCGAACAGACTTGGGTGCGCATCGAACTGCGACCCTCACCGAATCGCTGGCATCCGTCGCGACTGTGTTTCGCATCCCATGGGCGTGAAGTGACCATCGGTCATTTCCTTACCGATGGGGAACGTGAAGACCTCGCGCGCACGCTGATTAACGCCATCACGAAAAGTCGTTAGAATAAGGCCACTAACGTAAGTTTCTGCACCTGTTTGGGAGCTTGTGGAGAGCCATAGCATGATGAGATTGATGAAAAGACCGGGCCGTCTCGCCGCACTTTGCGCGGGGCTCCTGCTGATATTGCCCGGATCGGCCAACGCCGCGTGGGACCAGCTCAACCTCCCGCGGGGTGTCACTCCCTACAGCGAGACAGTCTACGGTCTGCACATGCTGATCCTCTGGGTCTGCGTGGTGATCGGCATCGGCGTCTTCGGTGCCATCTTTTATTCCATCCTGAAGTTCCGCAAATCCCAGGGTGCCGTGGCCGCCCAATGGCACGAGAGCACGACAGTGGAAGTACTGTGGACCATCGTGCCATTCATCATCCTGATCGTCATGGCCGTGCCCGCTACCAAGGCCTTGGTGATGATGGAAGATGTCACTAAATCCGACCTCACCATCAAAGTCACCGGCTACCAGTGGAAGTGGCAGTACGAGTACCTTGGCGAAGACGTCTCCTTCTTCAGCACGCTGGGGCAAGCAAGCAACAAGGCTCGCCAGCTCGGCTCCGGCGTCAATCCAGAGGGCGTGGAAAACTACCTGCTCGAGGTGGACAACGAGATCGTCGTCCCCGTGAACAGAAAAATCCGCTTCCTCACCACCGCCGCAGACGTGATTCACTCCTGGTGGGTCCCCGCGCTGGGCTGGAAACGAGATGCGATCCCCGGTTACATCAATGAATCCTGGGCGACCATCAAGAAAGAAGGCGTTTATCGTGGCCAGTGCACGGAACTGTGCGGCAAGGATCACGGCTTCATGCCGGTAGTCCTGCGCGCCGTCTCAGAGGATGAATTCAAGACATGGCTGGCCGCCCGCAAGCCCGCCGCAGCGGCTGCTGCTCCAGCGGCACCCGTGACCGTGGCCGGTAACCCGTAATCCGGTTGGCCGAAGCGCAAAGAAATCAGCATCGAACGAGGAACTGCCAATGAGCGAAGCAGCTGTTCATCACGACCACCACGACGCCCATCACCCGACGGGCATCATGCGCTGGCTGACCACCACCAATCACAAGGACATCGGCACGATGTACCTCGTGTTCTCCCTCATGATGTTCTTCGTGGGTGGAGCCATGGCCATGGTGATCCGGCTGGAGCTCTTCCAACCGGGCTTGCAGTGGGTTCACCCACAATTTTTCAACAGCATGACCACCATGCACGCGCTGGTGATGATCTTCGGTGCCGTCATGCCGGCCTGGACGGGCTTTGCGAACTGGATGATCCCGATGATGATCGGGGCGCCGGACATGGCGCTCCCGCGGCTCAACAATTGGAGCTTCTGGATCCTGCCCTTCGCCTTCACTCTCCTGCTCACGACCCTGTTCTTGCCAGGTGGTGCTCCTGCCGGCGGGTGGACCATGTATCCACCGCTCGTCCTGCAGACCGGCGCGGCATTCCCCTTCCTCATCTTCGCCGTGCACTTCATGGGTGCCTCGTCTGTCGCCGGAGCCATCAACATCATCGCCACGGTATTCAACCTGCGCGCGCCCGGCATGACCCTGATGAAGCTACCGCTGTTCGTGTGGACCTGGATCATCACGGCCTTCCTGCTCATCGCCTCCATTCCGGTGCTTGCCGGTGCGGTGACGATGCTGCTCACCGACAAGTTCTTCGGCACGGCCTTCTTCAGCGCGGCCGGAGGCGGTGACCCGGTGATGTTCCAGCACATCTTCTGGTTCTTCGGGCACCCCGAGGTTTACATCCTCATTCTTCCGGCCTTCGGCATCGTGTCGGCCATCATCCCCACCTTCGCGCGCAAGCCGCTCTTCGGCTACAGCTCGATGGTGTATGCCGCAGCGTCCATCGCGTTCCTGTCGTTCATCGTGTGGGCCCACCACATGTTCACGGTGGGCATGCCGCTCGCGGGTGAACTCTTCTTCATGTACGCCACCATCCTCATCGCGGTGCCCACGGGTGTGAAGGTCTTCAACTGGGTGGCCACCATGTGGCAGAGCTCCATGACCTTCGAAACCCCGATGCTTTTCTCCATCGCCTTCGTGGTCCTGTTCACAATCGGCGGGTTCTCGGGTTTGATGCTCGGCATCACCCCGGTCGACTTCCAGTACCACGACACCTACTTTGTGGTCGCGCACTTCCACTACGTGCTGGTGACCGGTGCGGTCTTTGCCCTCATGGCAGGCACCTACTTCTGGCTACCAAAGTGGACCGGCCACATGTACGACGAGACGCTGGGCAAGCTGCACTTCTGGCTGTCCACCATCTCCGTGAACGTGCTGTTCTTCCCACAGCATTTTCTCGGCCTCGCCGGCATGCCCCGCCGAATCCCCGACTACGCGGTGCAGTTCGCGGACTGGAACATGGTGTCCAGCATCGGCGGCTTCGTGTTCGGGCTGTCCCAGTTGCTGTTCCTGGCGGTCATCGTGAAATGTGCGCGCGGTGGCGCCAAGGCCAGTGACCAGGTGTGGGAAGGTGCTCGCGGCCTCGAGTGGACTTTGTCATCCCCGCCGCCGTACCACAGCTTCTCTACGCCGCCGGCCCCGGCGACCATCGATGGCGGCTATCGCTGATAGTCGCCGCCGAGATACCGGAAGATTCGGATAGCACGGCAGATCACGGTGACTGACCCAGCCACCCTGGAGCGCCAGCGGCAACGCGCCCGGCGTACGGCCATGGTGCTGGCGGTCATCGTGGCCGGCTTCTATGCGGTCTTCGTACTCAAGCATCTGCTCTGAATCATGGCCACCGAGACGCAACAACGCGCTACCCGACGCCTCGTCAGCAGGCTGGCCCTGGTAGTGGTGGCCATGTTCGGTTTCGGCTACCTCCTCGTGCCGCTGTACGACGTGTTCTGCGAAGTGACCGGCATGAACGGCAAAACCGGTCGCCTGAGCGCCGCCGAGGCAGACCAGATGACCGCGGATACATCGCGGCTGGTGACGGTGGAATTCGTGACCAGCGTGAATTCCGGCTTCCCCTGGAACTTCAAGCCGATGGTGAGTCGCGTCGAGGTGGTTCCCGGCAAGCAGATGGAAGTGATGTTCGAGGTGACCAACCGCACCAGCGACACCGCCATCGGCCAGGCGGTGCCGAGTGTGGCACCCAACGAGGCGGCGCGTTATTTCAGCAAGACCGAATGCTTCTGCTTCACCGAACAGAGACTGGCACCAAACGAGACCCGCCAGATGCCGGTGCGCTTCATCGTCGACCCGAGATTGCCGAAGAACATAGAATCCCTGACCTTGGGCTACACGTTCTTCCGTTCTACTGCACAGGTGTCCGCGTCCCCGGCGCAGAACGCCACGAAACCTGAATCCTGAGACCAACTACCAGTCACAAGAAAGACACAGCCATGGCAAACGCACAAGCGGCGCATCACCATTACTTTGTTCCCGAAGCGAGCAAATGGCCGATCATCGCCACGATCTCGATCTTCACGATGTTCGTGGGCGGAGCGCTTACCCTCAACAACAGTGGAATCGGTCCGGAAATTCTCGGTGCCGGATTCATTCTTTTCGTCTACATGCTGTTCGGCTGGTTTGGCGATGTGATCCGCGAGAGTGAAAAGGGCATCTACGGAGAATGGGAAGACACCAGCTTCCGCATGGGGATGATGTGGTTCATCTTCTCCGAAGTCATGTTCTTCGCGGCCTTCTTCGGCGCGCTCTTCTATGCCCGTGTGCTCTCCGTGCCGTGGCTGTCGGGTGCAGGTGCCGAGGCCACCACCCATGCCGTGCTGTGGCCCGAGTTTCTGGCCGACTGGCCCTTGCTCAAGCTCCCCAGCGATTACGGTTTCAGCGAAGCCAAGGACGTAATCGGCGCTTGGGGCGTGCCGGCCCTCAACACGGCCATCCTTCTTGCCTCGGGCGGCACTGTGACCTGGGCGCACTGGGGTCTGCAGACAAAAAATCGCGGCCAGTTGATCCTCGGGCTTGCCATGACGGTGGCACTGGGTGCCGTGTTCGTCTTCATGCAGGCGGAGGAATACAGCCACGCCTATCACGAACTCGGCCTGACGATGAACACCGGGATCTACGGTGCCACGTTCTTCCTGCTCACGGGTTTCCATGGTTTCCACGTGACCATGGGCACCGTCATGCTGGCGGTGATCCTGGCGCGGTCAATTCGCGGCCACTTCAAGCCCGAGCACCACTTCGCTTTCGAGGCGGTGGCCTGGTACTGGCACTTCGTGGACGTGGTATGGATTGGCCTCTTCATCTTCGTCTACTGGATCTGAGGCCAATCCGGTAGCCAGAAAAAAAGGGCGCCTCTGGCGCCCTTTTTTATCGCCGGTTGTGGCTCAGCGTCCTCCGCGGGGCTCGATGATGCCGAGGGCATAAAGCACCATCAACAGCACGAATAGCCCGATGGACAGTCCAACGCGAAGGGTGAGCGCCTTCACACCCGCCGTGCTGCCACGCGGCCCGCGAAACATCGCCCTGAAGGCGGTAGCCAAGGCTCCCAGGATCAGGACCAAAAGGCCTATCACGATGTACTTGATGATCGGATGGTTATCCATCGATACCTCTGCAGGTTCGCGTGCAGGAGGGGCTGCGTGAAACAGTCACCTACCGCACGGCTGTGGGCGGACGGGAAGCGGGTGCAATGAGCGTCCGCCGTTTCAGGCCGGGAGTGGCCTCCACCGTGGTCGTGATTCTACTTTTTCCCGCCCTGCTCAGTCTTGGTTTTTGGCAGCTGGACCGCGCAGCCCAGAAACGGGCGCTCCACTTGGAAATGACTTCCCGGCGCGACGCCCCCACACTTGAGCTCGACCGGCTGGGCGGCGTAACTCTCGAGGACAACATTGGCCGCGCCACCGTGCTTCAGGGGCGCTATCTCCAACCACAGTTCCTGCTCGACAACCGTGTCAGGAACCGCGTGACCGGTTATGAAGTGCTTACCCCCTTCGAACTCGCTGGCGGCGGCACCCTGCTCGTTGCGCGCGGCTGGTTGCCTGCCGGTAATGATCGATCCCGCATGCCGGAGGTGCAGGTGGATGACTCCCAGCGCCGGGTACCGGGTCGCCTTGGGCGCGCGCCCAGCACGGGAATCCGGCTTGCCGGCCAGCAGATGATCGAACAGACCGAATCCAACCTTTACCGGATTCAGCACGTGGAACCCTCGACTCTGGGAGATCGACTGCAGACGACGCTACCCCCGGTAGTGCTTTTTTTGGGTCCAGAGGCCGAGAACGGCTACGATCGCGATTGGCCAGTGGTGAGTGCGAACACCGCCAAGCATGAGGCCTACGCCACCCAGTGGTTTGCCATGGCTGGTGTACTGTTGCTGCTCTATTTCCGAATCAATTTTCGTCGCGAGACCACCACGTGAACCCAAGCAAGCCTGTCTCCCGCACGCGCAATCGTCTGACCCTGCTGCTGATCACGGGCGTTTTCGTAGGCCCGATCGTGTTGGCCTGGCTGTTTTCCAGTGGCCGCCTCGCCCTGCCGGGAGACGAACTGACCCATCGCGGCCAGCTGTTGGACCCGCCGGTGGACCTCTCCGCGGAAGGCGCACGTCCCGGTATCGCGCCCTTGTTCCGCCTGCAACCCAGCGAATGGGCGGTGGTGCTGCTGCAAGCAGAGGCTTGCGATGAGCAGCCTTGTGGCAAGGTTTTAGACGATCTCCTGACTCTGCGCGAATTGATTGGCCAGGCTGGCGTGCGGGTTTCCACCCATGCCATCACCGGGCTCCCCGGCGCCCCCGAGCGCCATGCGAGCCGGGTCCATCCGGATCCCGACACCCTCGCCTTGCTCGCTGAGCGCCTGCCGGCAGGACAAGCGGGCCCGCTGCCCGCGATCGTTTTCGTGGACTGGCGCCACCAGCTCATGATGCGCTACGCCGCAACCGGCGAGCTGTCCAACATCCAGCGTGATCTCAAGCGCCTGCTGCGCGCCTCTGCCATCAAGTAACCATGCGCAAACTTCACCTCGCCCTTGCCTGCCTGCTACCCCTGCTCGCCTTCACGGTGATCGTGAAAGGCGCCTATGTTCGCCTGACCGACGCCGGCCTCGGCTGTCCCGACTGGCCGGGTTGCTACGGACAGCTGCTGGTGCCCGAGACGGCCCAGGAAATCACGGACACCGAGAGCCTGGCCGCCAGACCGCTTGAAACGGGCAAGGCCTGGGCCGAGATGATCCACCGCTACATGGCCTCTGGTCTCGGCGCGCTGATCCTGCTGCTCGCGGGGCTCGCATGGCGCGAGCGCCATACCCATCAGCCCTGGGTGGCGCTGAGCCTCGTGCCCCTGGTCATGTTCCAGGGGCTGCTCGGCATGTGGACAGTTACGTTGCTGCTGAAGCCTCTGGTCGTCGCACTGCATCTGCTGGGAGGTTTCACGCTCCTGTCGCTGCTGTGGTGGAACCTGCTGGAGGTGCGCGGCGCGGGTCGAGCGTCACCCGGCTTGCAGGCTGCGACGGACCTGCGTCCGTGGGCGATGTTCGCGGTGCTGGTGGTCTTTGGGCAGGCGTTCCTGGGGGGCTGGACCAGCACCAACTACGCGGCGCTGGCCTGTACCGATTTCCCACGCTGCCATGGCCAATGGTGGCCGGACATGGATTTCGCGAATGGCTTCGTGCTTTGGCGCGGGCTCGGAATCAATTATGAATTCGGTGTACTGGAGACCCCTGCCCGCACGGCGATCCATTTCACCCATCGCCTCGGCGCGGTCGTGGTCTTGCTGACCTTGCTGTGGGTCTTTCTTCAAACCCGCCGGTTGCCCGCGCCCGGGCGCGGGATCGGCTGGTGTATACTCGCCCTGCTCTCGCTGCAGATAGCGCTGGGGGTAACCAATGTGATCAAGGGCCTGCCCTTGCCTGTGGCCGTGATGCACAACGGTGTGGCGGCCTTGTTGCTTCTCAGTGTGGTAACCCTCTTCCGATACACCCGTCCACGCGGCCCCTGACCGGACCTTAGGATCATGACGAAGCCACCTGCCCACGACACGACGATCGCCGCCGCAGGCGCCACGTGGCGGGATTACCTCGAGCTCTGCAAGCCGCGGGTGGTCTATCTCATCGTCTTCACCGCGATCATCGGCATGTTGCTGTCGACACCCGGTCTGGTGCCGCTGGATGTGCTGGTCATTGCCACTCTGGGCATCGGGCTCGCGGCCGCCTCTGCGGCGGCCGTCAACCACGTGGCGGACCATCGCATCGACGCCCTGATGGCACGCACCCAGAATCGTCCCCTGCCACAGGGCGAACTCACCACCCAGCAGGCGCTCACCTTTGCGCTGGTGCTGGGCGCGATCTCCATGTACCTGCTGGTTGCCTACATCAATGTGCTGACCGCAGTTCTCACGTTCTTCTCGCTCATCGGCTATGCGGTCATCTACACGATGTATCTGAAACGCGCCACGCCGCAGAACATCGTCATCGGCGGTGCTGCCGGTGCCGCCCCACCGGTGCTCGGCTGGACGGCCGTGACGGGCACACTCGACCCCCATGCCTTGTTGCTGTTCCTGATCATCTTTGCCTGGACCCCGCCGCACTTCTGGGCACTCGCCATCTATCGACGCGCCGAGTACGCCAAGGCCAACCTGCCCATGCTGCCCATCACGCACGGCACGGAATTCACGCGCCTGCATGTGCTCTACTACACCCTGTTGCTGGTGGCGGCCACGCTGCTGCCCTTTGCCACCTACATGTGCGGCATGGTGTATCTCGTGGGGGCCATCGTGCTCAATGTGATCTTTCTGTACTACGCCATCCGCATGCAGTTCGATGACAGCGATGAGCTGGCCTATCGCACATTCAAATATTCGATCGTCTACCTCACGGCCCTCTTTGTCGTTCTGTTCGTGGACCACTACCTGCCGCTGGTGAGAGCCGCGCTGCAATGAAAGCCGCCCATGGCTGACCGGATCAGACTGCCAGCCTGGTTGTGGCTGTGGTTTCCTCCGGTCCTCGCCTTGGTGGTGTTGGGTACCCGCCTCCTCGCGCCAGACTTCTACGCGGCCTTCATAGAGCCCGAACTCGGCCTCGTGGAGCTCGCCACGCCACTCGTCTCCGTGATCGGCTTTGGGGTGGGCCTGTCCATGCTGCGGCATCTGTACCGCATCCCCAGCCAGCCCATGCGCATCTGGATATTGGGCCTGACGCTCGCGTGCTTTTACCTCGCGGGTGAGGAACTTTCCTGGGGACAACAGTTGTTCCAGTGGGAAACCCCCGAGACGCTCGCGGAGCTGAACGACCAGAACGAGACCAATCTGCACAACATGAGCAGCTGGTTCGATCAGAAACCGCGTCTGTTACTGGAACTGTGGGTGCTGGTGGGCGGTGTCCTGCTGCCGCTCAAGAGACGCTGGCTGGGCGGGCACCCCAAGGGTCTGTTCTGGCGCTGGTTCTGGCCCGCGCGGGAATGCATTCCCACCGCGGTGCTTGCCATCGGCATCAAGCTGCCCGAACGCTACCGGGATTTTGCGGGGCCGGGGTCGCTACCCTTCGAAATCCGCTGGAGCGAGCCGCAGGAGTATTACTTCGCTCTGTTCCTGCTTATCTACCTGCTCGCTGTGAGCGCCCGCATGCAAGGCAAGGGAACCCCGCTCTGAGCGCGGCGGGGGCTCCGCTTCACCAATGAACGGGGGGCTGTTTCAGCTTTGCCCCGGGGCCGGCAACAGGTTCACCCCCAGCGCGCGCCGCATGGCCTTCATGGCATTGTTCTCCAGCTGACGGATACGCTCTGCCGACACCTGATATCTGTCCGCCAGATCCTGCAGAGTCATCTTCGGCTCGCTCAACCAACGACTGGTGACGATGTCGCGACTGCGTGGGTCGAGTGCCGCCAGGGCATCCCCCAGGTTTTCCTGGTCGAGAGATTCTTCCTCCAGCCTCTCCAGCTGCTGCACGGGCTCGAAGCGCGTATCGCAGAGGTACGCGGAAGGCGAGAGATCGTCGTCCTCTCCTTCCACGGCCGGATCGAAGGCCTGGTCATGGGCATTCATCCGCTCTTCCATCAGCAGAACCTCGTGGGTCTCCACGCCCAGATCCTTGGCCACAGCCTCGACTTCCTGGCTGCTCATCCAGCCGAGGCGCTGGCGTGCGCTGCGCAGGTTGAAGAAGAGCTTGCGCTGCGCCTTGGTCGTCGCGACCTTCACGATGCGCCAGTTGCGCAGGATGAATTCGTGCATCTCGGCCTTGATCCAGTGCACGGCGAAGGACACCAGTCGCACGCCCAGTTCGGGATTGAAGCGTTTGACGGCCTTCATCAGGCCAATATTGCCTTCCTGGATCAAATCGGCCTGGGCCAGCCCGTAGCCGTTGTAGCCGCGGGCCACCCTCACCACGAAACGCAGATGGGAGAGCACGAGCTGGCGTGCCGCATCCAAGTCCTGATCTTCCTGAAAACGCCGGGCCAAGGCCTGTTCATCGGCCTCGCTCAGCATGGGGACCTTGTTCACTGCGGCCACATAGGACTCGAGCGACCCGGTCGGAACGAGCAGTGTGTCCAGAGCGACTGTCATGGCTTGCATAGCCTCCTCCAAATTCCTTGTGTCAAAGTTTAGCACTCGGCGGATTAGAGTGCTAAACCCGGGTCCGGTTCCCTCCAGAAGAATCCGACATCTGGACCGCTGCCGCCCTGTTACCATCCGGTCGCCCTCGACCCTGAGTGGCAACCAGCCAGGAGCCCCCCGAACATGAACCATCTCCCGGAAACCCACGAGCGAGACCGCCTCGCCGCCGGCGTCGCGGTGGCCAACATCCCGACCCTGCTCATGGTTGTGGCCCAGCTGACCGGCGAAGAGCGCTGGCTGCAGCCTCCTTACCGACCTTCTCGCAACGTGGGCTTGGGGGACAACGATACCGGCGGTCTGCCCGAAGCCATTCAAGACGAGATCCGCGCTGCGGCGTTGGCGGCGATTCTGGCGTGGCGGGCAGGCAGGCCGGTCGCGATTCCGGATCCGAGTCCCGGCCAGCTGGTGCAGATGCTGTCCGTGGCCATGGGCGAGCCCGTGCCGGAAGAATACGGGGAGTTCACCCGAGACCTCTTCGGGCATCGCCCGCCCAGCGCCGAACGCATCCCGGTGCCCGACGGTTTCCATGTGCTGGTCATCGGTGCCGGGGTCTCCGGCCTCTGCGCGGCGGTGAACCTGAAGGCTGCCGGCATTCCGTTCACCGTGCTTGAAAAGAACCCGGTGGTGGGCGGGGTCTGGCTGGAGAACCGGTATCCCGGCGCGGGCGTCGATACGCCCAACCACCTCTACTCCTTCTCCTTCGCCAAGTACGACTGGCCGACTTATTACGCCCTGCGGGACGACCTGCATGCCTACCTGCAGCACATTGCGCGCGAATTCGAACTGGCACCCCATATCCGCTGCAACACGCGGGTCGAGACGGCCCGCTATGACGACGCAGGGCAAGGCTGGGAGGTGACTGTCACCCGGCCGGATGGCAGCCTCGAGGTCCTGCGCGGCAATGTGCTCATCAGTGCCGCCGGGATCTTCAATCCGCCGGTGTGGCCACGGATTCCGGGCCTGTCCTCGTTCGCGGGTCCCTGCTTCCATACCGCCGAGTGGCCAGAGGGAATCGATCTGGCGGGCAAGCATGTCGCCATCATCGGCAATGGCGCGAGTTGCATGCAGGTCGGTCCCGAAATCCAGCACATGGTGGAATCACTCACCATTTTCCAGCGCTCTCCGCATTGGGCTGCGCCCTTCCCGCAATTCCGCAGATCCGTGCCGGAAGCCCTGCGGTTCCTCATCCAGGAAGTACCGCTCTACCAGGCGTGGTATCGCGTGCGTCTCGGCTGGACCATCAACGATCGCGTGCACGCCACCCTGCAGAAGGACCCGGCCTGGCCCTACCCGGAGCGCTCGCTCAATGCCACCAACGACGCCCATCGCGCCTATTACACACGCTACATTCAGGAGCAGCTGGGTGATCGCGAGGATCTCCTGCCCAAGGTGCTCCCTGACTATCCACCCTTCGGCAAACGCATGCTGATGGACAACGGCTGGTATCGGATGTTGCGGAATCCGCACGTGCATCTGGTGGACACACGCATCACCGAAGTGGACGAAAGCCATGTGGTCACGGCAGACGGGGCCCGTCACGCGGCTGATGTCCTTGTGATAGCCACCGGCTTTGATGTGCTCAATTTTCTCAACACCTATGAAATCCTCGGCCGTGAGGGCAGAAAGCTCAGTGATTTCTGGGAAGGAGACAATGCCGCCGCGTATCTCGGCACCGTGGTGCCGGGCTTTCCCAATTTCTTCATGATGTATGGGCCCAATCTGCAGCCCGGTCACGGTGGCAGTTTCATGGTGGTGGCGGAAATGCAGATGCGCTACATCATGGACATGCTGCGCCGGATGACCAAAGAGAACATCGGCGCAGTGGACTGCCGGACCGAAGTCTTCGAAGACTATCGTGCGGGAGTGGATGCGGCGCATGCCAACATGGTCTGGGCGCACGAGGGCATGACGACCTATTACCGCAATTCGCGTGGACGGATCGTGGTGAATTCGCCTTATCGCAACGTCGACTTCCACCGCATGACCCGCGAAGCCAGTCTAGCGGATTACCATGTGGAGGCACGCTCCACCCAACGGGAGATTGATTACGCATGAAAGTCATCACGTTCCATGCCACGCCCGATGGTGGCTCGCGCTTCGCCGAAATCGACATTCCGCTGGATCAGTCGCGCGAGGATGGTTTCGGTCACACCATCACCCATTCCTCACCCTGGGCCTCACCCGCGGTGCAGTTCGTGCAATTGCCGGCGGGACTCTCGCAGGACTGGCATCAGGCACCGGCCCGCCAGATCGTGGTCGTGCTGGATGGCATCATCGAGGTGGAGACGACCGACGGTGAAACCCGCCGCTGGCGCCGCGGTGGAGTGTTCCTGCCCGCGGACATCGAGGGCCGTGGCCACCGCACCCGCTGCATAGACGGGCCGGTATGCCTGCTTTTCGCGCCTTGGCCGAAACTTTGAGGAGCCCCATCTGATGAGAGCCTTACTGAAGACAGGGCTGCTGCTTCCGTTAATCCTTGCCACGGCACATGCCGCGGATGACTGGCCGCTCTACGGCCTCGACTACTCCAACCAGCGACTCTCGCCGCTGGTCGATATCAGGCCGGAGAACGTCACGCAGCTCACGCGCCGCTGGAGCGTCAAGACCGGCATCAAGGCGTCCTTCCAGGCCTCACCGGTCGTGCGCGAAGGGGTGATGTATGTCTCCACGCCGTTCAATCATGTGCTCGCGCTCGATGCGGCCACCGGCGCCGAGCGTTGGCGGTATGAGCATGAACTGACAACGCGCGATGTCTGTTGCGGACCGGCCAATCGCGGGGTGGCCGTCGCCGAGGGGCGGGTCTTCATGGCCACGATCGATTCGCGGGTGGTGGCGCTGGATGCCGCCACCGGCAGGAAACTCTGGGAAAGTCCTCTTGTCGATCACCAACCCGTGGCCACCGAGAAGCTCTCTGAGCTCCTGACCGGTGCGGCGCCCGACCAGTCTCTCGGCCTCGCGGGCAGCGCGCAGACCGGCCAGACCGGATACAGCGCCAACATGGCGCCCCAGGTGGTGGACGGTCTGGTGCTGGTGGGCGTCACCGGCACGGCTTATGGCCTGCACGTGGAAACCCGTGAGAACGGCGAGACCTCGATGTCCGTGGTGGGACTGGCTGGCGAGCAGCTCGGCCTGCGCGGCTTCATCGTGGCGCTGGATGCCGCGACCGGCGAGGAGCGCTGGCGTTGGCATACCGTGCCGGATGCTGCATGGTCAGGACAGTTCACCCCCGCTACAGCCTACGGCGAGACGCTCAACCGGGATTTGCCCGGAGAACGGGCGCGCAGCGAGCGCTATGCCGGGAGCTGGCAGTTCGGCGGAGGCTCGGTCTGGACCACCCCTGCGGTTGATCGTGCGCGAGGGCTGATCTTCATCGGCACCGGCAACCCGGCGCCACAGATGGATGACGCCACCCGCCCCGGCGACAACCTGCATACCGTGAGCCTGGTCGCGCTCGAGCTGCAAACGGGCAAGCTCGTGTGGGCGTATCAGCAGGTTCCGCACGATCGCTGGGGCTACGATGTCGCGAGCCCTCCCGTGTTGTTCACCGTGCAGCACGCGGGCAAGCCTGTGGACGCCGTGGGCCAGGCCTCCAAACTCGGCTGGTTCTTCGTCCACGAACGCGCGACGGGTCGGCTGCTGTATCGCTCTGTGCCCTTCGCGCCTCAGGAAAACCTGTTCACGCCCCCGACCGAGGCGGGGGTGCGTATTTCACCCTCCGGGCTAGGAGCCTGTTCCTGGTCTCCGGTGGCGGTGGATGAGACGGCTGGCAGCGTATTCATTGCCGGCAGCCACGGGCCTGCCGACTATTTCGTGCGCAAGCTGCCGGAGCGGGCCGGCCAGGCGTGGGACAGCTACACGATGTTCAAGCCGGTGGCAGAGACGCATCACGGGCTTTTGAGCGCCTTGAATCTGGCCGATGGCAGTTTGCGCTGGCAGGTGAAACTCGATCAGCCGATGGTGGGCGGTGTACTCGCCACGCGGAGCGGGCTGGTCTTCACCGGAGAAGGCCGTGGCCGCTTCGCCGCTTTCGACGGCAAGACTGGCGCACGCCTCTGGGAGGACACCACCGAGGCCGGGGTGAACGCACCGCCTGTCAGCTATGCCGTGGGCGATGAGCAATTCGTTGCCGTGGTCGCGGGTGGCAACAGTCTCTATGGCTATCCTGTCGGGGATGAAATCATCGCCTGGGCGCTGCCACGCCCGGCCGGGCCCTGATGTCTGAACCGTGTACTGCCGGCGCGCCGATGCCGGTGATACGACTTATGGATGGCCTCGACGCCATGCTGCCTTTCCTGCGCGAGTTCTTTGGCAATCATGGTCTTGCAATCGACCTGCTGCCGCTGGAGGCGGAAATCCCCGGCAGCTACTGGGGCCCGCCCGAGGCAGGCCTCATACGCCATACCCTACATGTGCGACCGGATACGCCCCTCACTTCCCTGCTGCATGAGGCATGTCACTACCTGTGCATGGAGATGGCGCGTCGGGTGCTGCTGGACACGGACGCCGGCGGCGATGTCTTGGAGGAGTGTGCGGTCTGCTATCTCTCCGTGCTGGTGGCAGATCTGGTGCCTGGCTACAGCCGCGCACGCATGCTGAGCGACATGGATGCCTGGGGTTACAGTTTCCGCTTGGGCAGCGCTGCGGCCTGGTTCGAGCATGATGCGGAAGACGCCCGCACCTGGCTGGTCAAACAGGGCTGGCTGCCAGCGCGCATTTTGCGGGCAGCCTGAAGCCCTCAGCGGCCTTCGTCGCCGGTGCCGAGCAGCGCATCCACGAAAGCCTCGGCCTCGAACACCTGTAGATCATCGAACTGTTCGCCAACGCCGATGAAGCGCAGCGGGAGCTTGAGCTCTTGTGCCACGGCAAACACGATTCCGCCCTTGGCTGTGCCATCGAGCTTGGTCATCACCACGGCGCTCAAGGCGACGGCCTCATGGAACGTGCGCGCCTGCTGAAGCGCGTTCTGGCCCATGGTCGCATCCAGCACCAGCAGGGTCTCGTGTGGTGCTTCCGGATTCTGTTTGCCAAGTACGCGCCGAATCTTGCCAAGCTCGGCCATCAGATTGCTCTGGGTATGCAGGCGACCTGCGGTATCGGCAATGAGCACATCCATGCCGCGCGCGGCTGCTGCTGCATAGGCATCGAAGATCACCGAAGCAGGATCAGCCCCCGTGCCCTGGGCGATGACGGGAATGTCCAGCCGCTCACCCCAGGTCTTCAACTGCTCCACGGCCGCCGCGCGAAAGGTATCTCCTGCGGCGAACATCACCTTGAGTCCCTGGCCCTGCAGATACCGCCCGATCTTGGCGATGGTGGTGGTCTTGCCCACGCCGTTCACGCCCACCACCAGCAGCACGAAAGGCGCACCGGTGGAGCGCGGGATTTCCAGCGGCTGGGCCACGGGCGCCAGGGCCGTCACCATTTCCGCGCGCAACACATCCAGCAACGGCGCACCCTCATCGCGGGCACGCTTTTTCACCGCCGTCATGATCGACTCGGTGACCTGGACGCCGGTGTCGGCGAGCAGCAGCGCCGTTTCCAGCGCTTCAAGCGAGCTGCTGTCGATGGGTTCGCGACGCCCGAAGAGGCGTCCGATGCGGTTGAGCAATCCATCGCGCGTGCGCGCGATACCTTCTCTGAGACGTTTGAACATGTCGGATCCGGCAGGGTTCGGCGTGGAACAAGCGGCCTCGCGGTGAACCGGGGCTGCGCTATGCTAGCACCTTGCCCCGCCCTCCGGATGGACCACCCGATGCCCCTGCTGATCCTGTTGATGATGGTGTTTTGCGCTTCGGCGCAGGCGGCCGCGCCAAGCACCACGGAATACTCACTGTCCAACGGCTTGCGTCTCATCGTCCAGGAAGATCATCGCGCGCCGGTGGCCGTGGTCCAGGTGTGGTATCGCGTGGGTGGCAGCGATGAACACGACGGCATCACCGGCATCTCGCATGCGCTCGAACACCTCATGTTCAAGCGCACCCGGAATCTGGCGACGGGCGAATTCTCCCGCCGGGTGGCGCAGCGGGGCGGCACGGAGAACGCATTCACCTCGGCAGACTACACGGCCTACTTCCAGCAATGGGCAGCCAGCAATGTCGCGGAGAGCTTTCGTCTCGAGGCTGAGCGCATGCAGCACTTGGTGCTCGACCCGGAGGAAGTTGCGAACGAGCTGAAAGTGATTCGCGAAGAAAGACGCCTGCGCACCGAGGACGATCCGGGCGCCGCAGCCTATGAGCAGATCCTGGCGGCAACCTGGCAAACCAGTCCCTATCGCCAACCCGTTATCGGTTGGGCAGCCGACATCGAACAGATGCAGCTGGAGGAAATCCGCAACTGGTACGCACGTTATTACACACCCAACAATGCCGTGGTGGTGGTGGTGGGCGATGTGCAACCAGAAGCACTGCGCGCGCTCGCAGAAGATACTTTCGGCAAGATTCCCGCGCGGCCGCTGCCAACGGCCAAGGCCAGACCGGAAGTCCCACAGCAGGGACTCAAGCGACTAGAAATCCTCGATCCCCGCCTGCGGGTGCCGACGCTCGTGATGAATTACAAGGTGCCGGGTCTGACGCAGGTCGGGCGCGGCGAAGGCGCGCCGGAATATTGGGAGATCTACGCGCTCGATGTACTCGCGGCCCTGCTCGATGGTGGTTCCAGCGCGCGCCTGTCGCGGGAGATGGTGCGTAATGGCGGGGCGGCACTGTCTGCCAGTGCGAGCTACTCGGGGAGCTCCCGCCTGATGGATTTGTTCAGCTTCGAGGGTGTGCCGCGCGATGGAGTGGAACTTTCCGAGCTGGAACAGGCCTTCCGCAACCAGCTTGAGCGGATAAAGGAAACCCCACCTGAGGGCGAGGAGCTGGCGCGGATCAAGACGGGTGTCATCGCCGAGAACATCTACCAGCGCGATTCTCCGTTCGGGCAGGCGATGATCATCGGCTCGCTGGTGGCTGTGGGGCTCGACTGGCGACTGAGGGACTCCTACGTCGAGAACATCGAAGCAATCACCCCGGCACAGGTGCAGGCAGTGGCGCGCAAGTATTTTCGCGATGACGTTGCAACCATTGCCTGGCTGCTACCGGAGACCCGCCATGACTAGAGTGCTGCTTCTGTGCGGGTTGCTGGCAGCCACGGTTTGCCACGCCCATCCCGACATCCAGCGCTTCAAGACTGGGACCGGAGTGCCGGTGCTGTTCGTGGCCGCGCCCGGGATTCCGATGTTCATTGCTCGCGTGGTCTTTGCCGCCGGCAGTGCGCAGGATGGTGATTTGCCGGGGCTGGCTACGGTCACGGCAGCCCTCATGGGCGAAGGAACGGAGCGGCTCACCACGGACGATCTGCACGCGCGTCTTGAAGCCACCGGCGCCCAGCTCGGCACTGGCCTGGAGCGAGACTTCGCCTGGATTTCCCTCAAGAGCCTCACCCGGCGGAAATACGCGGAGCCTGCACTGGCCTTGATGGCCGAAGCGCTGGCCGAACCGCGCTTCGATTCCGCGGATTTCAAGCTCATGCAGGCAAGGATGCAGACCAATCTGGAGCAGCAGAAGAGCTCGCCGGCGGCGCTCGCAGCGCTGGCCATGGAATCGTTGCTCTATCCGGATCATCCTTATGGCAGGCCTGCGGGCGGCACCGAGGCTTCACTCGCAGCGATGCGCCGTGAGGACGTGCGGGATTTTCATAGACGCCTCTACGTGGCTGCCAATGCGCTGGTGGTGATCGTGGGAGATCTCGACAGGTCCGAGGCACTGCGAGTGGCCGAATTGCTGGTGGAAAAGCTCCCGCAGGGAACGCGGGCGCCAGCGATACCCGCTGTTCCCGCACGCACCACACCGCTTGTGCATCACGTGCCCTTCCAGAGCGCACAGACTCACCTCAGCCTCGCCCAGCCCGGCATCTCGCGCCACGACCCGGATTACTATCCCCTGGTGGTGGGGAATCACGTCCTCGGCGCAACGGCCGTCTCACTGCTGTTCCAGGAGATTCGCGAAAAACGCGGCCTCTCCTATTCGGTCTCCAGCCATTTCTCGCCCATGGCCGTGGCAGGCCCGTTCGAGATCAGCCTGCAGAGCGATCAGGCCAACACGGCGGAAGTGCGCAAAGCGCTGCGTGAAACCGTGGCGCGGTATATCGCCGAAGGGCCCGATGAAACCGCGCTGCCAGCCGCACGGGACAATCTCATCGGCGGTTTCCCGTTGCGCATCGACACCAATCGCAAGCTCACCGAGTACCTCACCGTTATCGGATTCCACGACCTGCCGCTCGACTGGCTGGAGCAATACCCGGAGGCCGTGTCCAAGGTCACGGCACAGCAGGTGCGAGAAGCGTTCCAGCGCCGAATCAGGCCGGACACCATGGTCGAGGTGGTGGTCGGCCCGGTGGCACCGAAGCAATGACCCGTGATGCGCCACTCGGAAGGGTCCGCATCATTGGCGGAGAATGGCGCCGTCGGTGGTTACCGGTGCCGGCCGCAGAGGGCTTGCGTCCAACGGGGGACCGTGTGCGCGAGACGCTCTTCAATTGGTTGATGCCCCACCTGCCCGGCGCACGTTGCCTCGACCTCTTCGCCGGCACTGGAGTGCTCGGCTTCGAAGCGCTGTCGCGGGGGGCATCCCACGCCACGTTCGTCGAGCGGGACGCACGGGTGTTCACGCAACTCGCGCACAACGCCGAAGTCCTGCAGGCCGGAACTCGCGCCGCACTGGTGAATGCTGATGCCGCACGATTCCTGCTGGCCCAACCCCCCAGCGCATTCGACATCGTTTTTCTCGATCCTCCTTTCGCCAGCGCGCTGATGGCCGAAGTCATGCCCCGGCTCGCGCAGGCCTGGCTCACCCCGGGTGCGTTGCTTTACCTGGAATTCCCCCGGGGTGGGGCCGGGATCGCGCTGCCTGAGGGATGGCGTATGATGCGCGAGGGCGAAACCCGGCAAGCCGGTTTCGGCCTTGCCCGTCGCGCGTAGGCGCGGCTGGGCTCGCGCACCAGCAGACGCTCAACAGAGGAGATCAGGCTTTGGGCACCATCGCCATCTATCCGGGAACCTTCGACCCCATCACCAAGGGGCACAGCGATATCGTGGCCCGCGCCGCCGGCATCTTCGACCACGTGATTCTCGCCGTGGCTGCGGCCACCGCCAAGAACACGGCCTTCTCCACCGACGAACGCGTGGATCTGGCCCGCCAGGTGCTGGCCGAGTACAAGAACGTGGAAGTCCGACGGTTTGAAGGGTTGCTCGCCCATTTCGTGCGCGACTGCGGCGCCAAGGCGGTGTTGCGCGGACTGCGCGCGGTCTCGGATTTCGAATATGAATTCCAGCTTGCCGGGATGAACAAGAAACTGGTGCCGGAAGCCGACACCGTGTTCCTCCCCACCACCGAAAATTATTCCTACATCTCCTCCTCCCTGATCCGCGAGATCGCGAGTTTGGGCGGCAACGTGGCCGAATTCGTCCACCCGATTGTCCATGCGGCATTGACCGAGCGGCTGGGCAAGCGGCAGAAGGCCTGACCTTCCGGGAGCACGGCATGGCCCTGCGCATCACTGATCAATGCGTCAACTGCGATGTCTGCGAGCCTGAGTGTCCCAACCAGGCCATCTATGAGGGCATCGACCACTACATGATCAATCCCGACCAGTGCACGGAGTGCGTGGGTCACTTTGACAAACCCCAGTGCGTCCAGGTCTGCCCGGTCGATTGCATCCCCAGGGATCCCGATCATCCGGAGACCTCAGCCCAGTTGCTGGCGAAATATCACGCCCTGACCAGCGCCGACACGGTCAAACCGTGAACCGGCCCCTGATGCGGAGGAGAGCTTCCATGTCGAAGCATGCTTGCGTTCGCCCTGTTATGGGTCTGGTGGTCGCCCTGCTGGTGTCCGGCGCAGCCTCGGCCGCCCGCGAACCGGGCAAGACAGCCATTGCCTCCGCTCATCCACTCGCCACGGCTGCGGGGCGCGAGATCATCGAAGCGGGAGGCAATGCCTTTGATGCCGCGGTCGCCGTGGCGGCGGCGCTCGCTGTGGTCGAACCCTATTCCTCTGGCATTGGCGGTGGTGGCTTCTATCTCCTGCATCGAGCCATTGGCGAGGAAGACCTCTTCATCGACGCCCGCGAAAGGGCTCCGCTTGCCGCCCACGAGAAACTGTATCTCGATGATCAGGGCGAAGTGATTCCGGGCAAATCCATGAATGGAGCCTTGGCGGCGGCCATTCCCGGCGCACCCGCCGCGCTGGTCCATCTCGCCCTGTACTATGGACGGATACCGCTGGAACGCTCTCTTGCTCCGGCCGTACGGCTGGCCAGGGACGGATTCCCGGTTACCGAACGGTATCTCGAAATGGCGACATTCCGACAACGCGAGCTGGCGGCCGACCCTGAGACCGGCGACATCTTCCTGAACAACGGTGAACTCCCCGCGCTGGGGCATCTCATCCGACAGCGCGATCTCGCCGACACCCTCATACGGCTGGGGCGGCAGGGCACAGCCGGTTTCTACAGCGGCGAGATTGCCGATGAACTCATCGAAGGCGTGCGCGCCGGTGGTGGCATCTGGACCGCCGAGGATCTCGCGCAATACCGCGTCGTCGAACGCAACCCCATCGTCGGCCGTTACAGGGACATGCAGATAGTCTCCGCGCCACCGCCCTCTTCCGGCGGCATCGTTCTGGTGGAAGCACTGAACATACTCGAGGGCTACTCCCTTGCCGAGCTGGATGCGCTGGACCGCTCGCATCTCGTGGTCGAAGCCATGCGACGCGCTTACCGCGATCGTGCCGAGTATCTGGGCGATCCGGACTTCGTCGACGTGCCGACGGCAAGACTCACCGGCAAGGACCATGCGCGCGAGGTGGCGACGGATATCGACCTGACCAGGGCCACACCGAGCAGTAGCCTGAAACCGATCGCGCCGCCCCCGCAGGGCGATCACACCACGCATTTCTCGATCCTGGACGGTGAAGGCAACCGGGTCGCCGCCACACTGAGCGTGAACTATCCCTTTGGGGCCTGTTACACGCCCGCCGGCAGTGGGGTGCTGCTCAACAATGAAATGGATGATTTTTCCTCGCGTCCCATGACCCCCAACGCCTATGGACTGGTGGGTGTCGATGCCAACGCCATTGCGCCGGGCAAGCGCCCGCTGTCCAGCATGACGCCAACTTTCCTCGTGACCCCGGACCGCATCGGTATCCTCGGCACTCCCGGCGGCAGCCGCATCATTTCCATGGTGCTGCTAGGCGTCCTCGAGTTTGCAGACGGCAAGGCTCCGGAGGCATGGGTCTCGCGACCCCGTTTCCATCATCAATACCTGCCGGACGAAATCCTGTACGAACCTGCTGCCTTCGACGACGCTGCCCGCAAGGCGCTCGAGGAGCGCGGCCATGCGTTCACGCTCTCCACCCGCGACTACGGGAACATGCATGCCGTCCTCTGGGATCTGGAGAGCAATGGGGTTTCTGCCGCCGCCGATCCGCGTGGTGAGGGTACGGCAGAGGTCTGGGCGACGCCCATGATGATGGGGGAAGAGCTCCCCGAGGAAACACCTGCCAATGACGGATTCGGTGGCTCATCTTATGAGCCAGTGCCGGAGGAAGACGGCAGCTTCGTGCCCAGCCTCGAGGGGTTTGGCAACGAAGCAGTCCCGGGGGTGGAGGAGTAGCAGCGCGCCCTGGCCGCAGCCGTCAGACGTAATTTCAGGGCGCGGAGAGCGAAATCCCGGCGATGTCGTTCAAAAGGCCTTGTCCAGGGGCACGTCGGGAATCAGGAATCTTTCGAGCCGCATGGTCGCCGCGTGGAAATCCGCGAGCGCCAGCAGGTAGCGCAAATGCGCATCCACCTCACGCAGACGGGCATCAGCGGCCGCCTCTTCGCGCAGGTTCACGACGAAAAAATCACTCGCGCCCTGCTCGAACCGTTCGGTTTCCGAAGAGGCAAGCAAAGTCGCCTGTTCAACCTCCGCCGTGGCGAGCTCGACGAAACGCTCGGCGGCCGCGAGATCATTGGCCAGATTCCGGATCTCGACTTCGATCTGCTCCGCCTGGAGACGGCGGTCGAGTGACAGCTTTTCAATCTTGGCACGAGATTCCGCGACTTTTCCTTTGCCCAACCGTCGCTCGAGTGGAATGGTGACTTCGAGGCGCACGATGGATTCGGGTTCGTCACTCTTCATGTAACCGCTGCCGATATCGTGTGACAGCTCGAAATTGAGATCGACCCGGGTTTTGAGGCTGTTCTCGCCGAGCGCCAGATCATTGCGCGCGCGGTCGATGTCCGCATCCGTCAATCCGATTTCAGGCCGCACCGCCGTTGTGGCCGCAATGATAGCCTCCACGTTTCGCGCCTCGACCGGCCCAGCATCCGGCCAGCCGGCCGGCATCTCCCCGGCCACGGCCCGGCGGGGGACACCGTCTTCATTCCGCAAATAGAGCGACAAGTTATTGGCGTGGGCCTGCTGTGCGCGCTCGCCTTCCGTAACCCTTCCGGTGCGCTTGAGTATGTACTGCAGGTTCTCATTCAGGTAAACGCGCGCCAGATCTCCGTCATCCACGCGGATTTTCAAGCCCACCTGCCGGCGCTCGGCAAGTCGCAGCAAATCGCGATGAACCGCAAGCGCATGTCCCGCCGCTACCCAGCGAAAGTAAGCCTGCATGGCCCGATGCTGGACCGACAACCTGACAAGCAGCGCCTCCAGATGGCTCTGCCCCAGCTCTAGCCGGCTGTCCCGCAAGGCATGGCGTCGCTCATCGATATCGCGATCCCTCAGCAGCGAAAAGACCGCGCCAACCTTCACCTCCCCTCCGTCATCCGTGCGCAAATCGTCCTCATAAATCGGGAAATCGCCATCGGCAATCTGATAGCCCCCATACAGGCGCGTGCCCCATTGCGGAAGCGGCTTCACGATTTTTGAATCGATGACATTGCCATCGTAGTAACCGCTGGCGCGGCCTTGCGTCCGCTGCTCGAAATTCATGTCGAACGCCCCTTCGCGGGCCGTGACTCGTCCTTCACTTGCGCGCACGGATTCGCTGGCAGCAAGTATCTTCGGGTAGTGATTAAGAGATGATGTCAGGACCTCCAGCAGAGTGAGGGGTGCGGCCGCCACCACCACAGGCATGAGCAATCCGACTGCCGCGCAGAGAGCCCGCGCGCTTGCGCCGCCCGGCTTCACTCCGTGACACCGTCAGCCACTGGCTCGGGCGGGAATGCATTGAGCTGTCGCCAGAGCTCATACCCAAGCCGGACTTCATCCAGAATGACCCAGCCGCGCGCGCGGCCGCCGAGGCGCAGGAAGTGATCATCCGGCCAGGGATGTCCTGGTTTTTCGCTGATTACCACCCGAAACATGCCGTTGCCGGAAATGGCAGGATCCACGAACTGTACTTGTCCGGAAAAGACCCCCACGGCGATCGACGGCCACCCACTGAACTGGACTGCCGGCCAGCCTTCGAACGTCAGTCGGGCCTCGCGACCCGGCCGCACCAGGGCGGCGTCAAGCCCGTTGACGAACAACTCTACCGCGCGAGTGCTGCGATCAGGCGCAAAAGTGACCAGTTCATCCCCTTCCTTGACCAGCGTTGCAATGTCCAGTGAAGCACTGCGCAGGATTACGCCATCCCGCGGCGCTCGTACCTGCTGGGTGCTCTGGCGTGCGAGCTGCGTTTCGGCCCTCGCCACGTCGGCTGCCGCACTGGATTGTGCCGCGAGAAGTTCCTTGTGATGAATCCTGGCCGCTTCCATATCGCGCTGTGCCGCCAGCCCTTGCTCGTGCAGCCGCTGCTTTCGCCCTACATCGATCAGCGCAATCTCCGCGGCCGCGCGTGCGGCGTCGAACTTGGCTCTCACCGCGCTGCGCTCAGCCTCGAGTCTCTCGAGAAAGCGCGGGTCGTTATCGATGATTTCAACCAGCAGCTGGCCGGCCTTGACCCGCGAGCCATCCTGCACATGCCAGGCGTTGATACGACCCCCGACGAGTGCCGTGATGGATTGAACGCGCCCCGTGGGATCGAGCGCGATGAGGCGCCCCGCGCCACCAGCTGTCTGCAGCCAAGGCACATACCACAAGCCTGCGCCCGCCAGCACCAGAAACAGCAGCGAGATCCGCGCCGCGTGGCGCGCGATACGTGGCGGCCTCAATCGCTGGCGGGCGACGAAAGCCGCGCGGTGCTCCGGTGCAAAGAGCGGTTCCTTGTTCATGTTGGTGACGGTGCTTCTGCGCCCACGGCGCCACTCCCGGATGCTCGCTCGGCGACCACCAACGCAGCAAGGCTGTCCATCACCCGCTGGTCGTGGGCGTTCACGATCATGTACCGGTCGTAGTCGTCAATGTCGCGGCGGGTGCTGAAATCAAGCACAAAACCGTCCTGGGCATAGAGTGCCGCCAGGATCGTGCGACGCTGCCACAGGGCGAGGGTATCGAATACCTCCGTCAACACCAGTACGCGTGGTTTAGCCAGAATGGCCGCCGCGATCTTCAGGCGAATGACTTCGCCACGCGAGAGCGGGAGCCCATGGGGGCTGAGGACGGTGTCGAGGCCCTCCGGCAAATGGTCGATGACCTCGTCAAGAGCGACCAGCGACAGCGCAGCGCGCAACTGCGCCCGTGAAAAATGGGTGTCCCCCACGCACAAATTGTCCGCAATCGAGCACTCCATGGTCATTGCATTGTCCACCACAATGATGGTGTCCCGCAGTGAGTGAGGATGAATGTCGGACAGATTCTGGCGACCAAGCACGATGGAACCGGTGCTCGGTTCGATATGCCGCAGCAGTAGATCGACGATGGCCTTCTGGTAGCGGCTTGAAGAACAGGCAATCATCACTTGCTGGCCGGCAGGCAGTGAAAAATTGAAACGCATCGCGCCCGTCCGGTAAGGCACCGTGACATCCCGGAAGCTGATCTCCATCGGGCTTTCGCCCGGCCGTTCCCCGGTGACAGGAGCCTCCAGCGGAATCGCATAGAATTCGCCGAGCTTTTCGAGAGAAGCACGCAACTCGTACCACTGCTCGAGATACTTGGGAAGCTGTGCGATGGCCAGGAAAATCGTGGCAAGGATGAGCTCTGCGGCCACGAGCTGTCCCAGCGCGAGCGACCCGGACAACACAAGACTTCCGCCCACCACGAGCAGCGTTGAACTGGCTATCGCATAGAGGGCGAGACAAGCGAGCAGCTGCCCCATCTTGTAGCCAAAGTGCCTGCGATGAGCGTCCAGATATTCGGAGATGATGACCTCCGAGCGCTTTACGGCGAAACCCAAGCTTCGCTCCGATTTGAATGAATCATTGGCGCGGGCAATTTCCTCGAGCCAGCGGGCTACGTTGTACTTGGCCTTGGACTCCTTGATTTTGCTTTCCGTCGAGCGATGGCCCCAGATCATCCAGATGCACCAAATCACGAGCAGGATGCAGCCATTGAAGGCGACGAAGGCCGGATGATAGGCCGATACCACCACAAAACCGACCAGCGCTTGCAACAGCAGCGTGGCGCCACCCACCATCAGGCTCGGCACATTTTTCTGGACGGTGACGATTTCGAAGAAGCGGTTGGCCAGCTCTTCGCGATTGACAGCCTCCATCGCCGAAAAACGCGCATGTAGGTAGCGGAGGATGATTTCTTCGCTGATGCGCGCAAAAAAGTGCCGCTCGAACCGATCCATGGTCCATGTCTGCAAGGCATACAGAATCCCATACAACGCAAGCAGCGCCAGCAGAGTTATGCCTAGCACTACCAGGGGGCGCATCAATGCCGTGTTGGCAATGCTTCCGATGAGGATTTGCACTGAGAGCGGCACCGCGAGCGAGAGTACGCTCATGGCCACGCCATGAATCAGGGCAAGCCAATAGAAGCCGCGCTCCGGACCTAGCAGGATACGGAGGAGGGAGCCTGGCGCCGCCAGGGGCGGAGACTCCGTGTTCAGGAGAGTCCCGTGACGGGGATCAGCGCCCCGTGTATGGCGACTGCCGCTTCCGAACCCAGAAAACAGATGACCTTGGCCAGATCGTCGGGTTTCAACCAGCGCGAGAAATCCGCCTCCGGCATGTCAGCGCGGTTGCGTGGGGTATCGATGATGCTGGGAAGCACTGCATTGACGTTCACACCCTTGGCGCGGACTTCCTTTGAAAGGCTCTCGGTCAGGCGCATCACCACGCTTTTGGCCGCGCAGTAGGCGCTCATGTTGGCTTGTCCTTCCCGCGCGGACATCGCTCCGATGTTCACGATGCTGCCCCGGCCCTGCTGCAGGAAAATCGGCATGGCCGCGTGGATCGCGTTCTGCGTGGTGGCCACGTTGATCTTGAACATGGCATCCCACTGGGGGGAGGCTATCTCATAGGCTGTGTCGCCCATGGCAAAGCCCCCGGCCACGTTGAACAGCACGTGCGCTGGGCCGAGACGAAGAAAGAGATCATCCGTCGCCTGCTTGTCGGTGAGGTCGAGCCGTTCACGGCGTACGCCGTCACCGGGCAGCGAGTCGAAGTGGATGTCCAGACCGATCACCGCGGCACCCATGGTCTGGCTGCGCGCGAGCACTGCCTGCCCAAGGATGCCATTGGCCCCGGTCACCACGACGGTTTTTCCATTCAAATCCATGCTCAGGCCACACTCGCTATCTTGACTGGCGGGGTGCTTTCACTCAGCTCCCGCGTGACAAAGTCATCAGGCAAATCGAAGGCTCCACCGAAGCCCGGGTCCATTTGAGTGTATTCCGGCTTGCCAGTTCCCGCGGGAGGTTGTGCCACCGGGCTGCTGGTCGCCGCGAAGGAGGGAGGGTTCTTGTAGCGCGCCAGTTCCTCATGGGAAATTCCACACAAGTCCACGACTTCCGGGTCGATCCAGGCCTCCGCATTGATGGCTGCCTGCGAGGTCGAGACCTCGAGCACCAGGTTCTCGGGCCCTCCAAAGTAAATCGACTTGCAGAACCCGTGGTCCAGCGGTCCCAGTACCCGCACCCCCTTGGCGCGGATGCGGTCGCGCATGGCATGGAGCTGTTCATCCGAGTCGACATTGAACGCCAGGTGCTGCATCACACCGGCGGAGCAGGGCTTGATGGGGTTGCCGGCGTGCGACACTCCGAACTCGACCGGAATGTCCTTGACGGCCGGACTGAAGACAAAAGCCATCGAGCAGCTGGGACTGAGCTCCATGAAGGCATGGAAGCATCCTTCCACATTGTGCATCCAGTAGAGCGCGGTAAGTTTCATGCCAAGCACATCCGAGAAGAACTCGATCTGCTTTTTCACGTCGGCAGTCATGATCGCGAGATGGTGGATACCGTTGATCGGGGTCATGGAATCACTCCTTCTGCAGGGGATGGGGCGGCAGCTGCCGCGGTGGCAACCGGATGGCGGGGAGCATACCGGCTGACCCCGCCCTCCGTCATGGCTCTTTCAGCCCTTCATGTCCGCAAAGGCAGGCATGACCTCCTCGACGAACAGGTTCTGGGACTCCTCGGACGATGCAACAAAGATGTAATAGGTCATGCCGGTTTCCCGCACGCGCTTCTTGAGTTCCGCCCTCGCTTCTTCCGGTGTGCCGAGGATGGCGACCGGCGAAGCCTGTGCGGTGGCGTAGTCCGGAAAACCGAGCTGCGCCGCGAGCGCGCGCAAGCCGGGATCCTTCGGGTCACGGGACAGACCCAGCAGGAGCAGGCCACCGATCTCCATCTCCCCGGGATCGCGGCCTTCCTCCCGCATGAACTGGTGCAGGAGATCGATGCGGGACTTGAGAGTCGGCATGTCGAACTTCACGGTGGCCACCGGATCGTTGACGAAATCCTTGCCGTTGCCGGTGGCCGGGATGAGGTTGATGATGCTGGCCTCGCGCGCGGCAAGCTTGAGCAGCTTCGTGCCCGAGCCGCCCAGCATGATCGGCGGATGCGGTTTCTGCACGCCACGCGGGTTGTTATAGGCCTTCTCGATACGGAAATGCTTACCGGTGAAGGTCGGTTCATCCTGAGTCCACATGGCCTTGCAGATCTGGAGGCCTTCATCGAGCTGCTCGAGCCGCACCGGCGTGGAGGGAAAGGGATAATCGTGCGCTTGGTATTCGGTCGGCTGCCATCCGGCGCCAAGACCGCAGGTGAAGCGGCCATTGCTGGCGAGATCGACGCAGGTCATGATTTTTGCCAGCATCGCCGGATTGCGGAAGGACATGGCTGCCACCGCCGGGACCAGGCGGATGTGCTGCGTGACGCAGGCCATGGCCGTGAGTGCAGTGAAACACTCCAGTTGTGGCGACTGCGCGTTGCCGAGGGGTGAATAGAAATGGTCATTCACCGAGACCGAGTAGAAGCCCTGCTGCTCCGCCTTGACCGCAGCCGCTTGAGCGGCCGCAATGGAATCCGGCAGGATGAATACGCCGAAACGGACCGGATGCATCTCTCCCCTCCTGTGTGTTGTGCTTTTGCCCGTCGAGTGTAGCCAAGCCACTGCAGGATCACCTACTCCCGAGCCAGCGCCGGGCCCGTCCAGGCGCTGCGATCAGCATCTACGAGGAAGCAGAATGAAGAAAAAGCGCCCGGGCCTGCGGATTCCCCGCCCTCTTGCCGTCGTGCTCGCGCCAGCTGTGGCCATGATGATGGCGACGATCTGGTTCAGCCATCTGACCAAGAAGACCGCGGCCGCAACCGACAGCCTCTGCGCGCAATTCGCGGCAGGTGGCTCCCCGTTGCGGGATTTCGTGTTCGAGGCCCGGGCTGCGGGATTCACTCTGCGCGACGAAGGCGCAGGGTCCCGAGAGATGATCGCGGCCAAGGAGGTCTACGGCTTCAAGCACCAGAGCTTTCGCTGCCTGGCAACCCACGACGGACAGACCGTGCTCGGCACGGCAGCGGAAATCGTCGAGGTGAAATGACGGCTGGCAGGCGCGTGGGCGGGATTCCGGCAAGGATGGCCTGACTTCAGGCGCCCTGCTCGTCCTCCCGCAGACGTCGCTCCCGCGTCCATTCCCGCAGCATCGCGAAGCCCACGGCGAGCAGGGTGGGGCCCAGGAAAACCCCGATGAAGCCGAAGGTCAGCAGTCCGCCCACCACGCCCAGCAGCACCAGGATGAACGGCAAGGCGGCCCCTTGGCTGATGAGCCACGGCCGCACGACATTGTCGATCCCGCTGATGATGAAGAACCCCCAGAGGCCCATGAAGGCAGCCCAGCCCGGCGAACCCTCATTCAGCAGCCAGAGTGTGGCGGGGATCCAGATGAGCGGTGGTCCGGCCGGAATGATGGACACCACGAAAGTCAGCAGTCCTAGCACCAGAGGCCCCGGAATGCCGGCAAGGGTGAAACCGATGGCGGCGGCGATGCCCTGGGCGAGGGCCGTACCGAGGATTCCATAGACCACGCCGCGGACTGTGCGTGCTGCAAGATCGATGAGCGACTGCGCACGCTTGCCGGCGATACGCTCCATCCCGGCGCGCAGCCTCGCCACCACATCCACGCCATCGCGATAGAGGTAGAACGACGCAAACACGCTCAGGGTGAGCTGGAGCAGTGCCTGCCCTAGATCCAGTCCCCGTTGCAGCAACCAGGTGCTGATGGGTTTGGCCTGGGCCTCCAGCCAGGCCAGCGCCTGCGCGCTGGCTGCATCCCCGTCTGCCCCTCCGGGGAGCAGCGCCCAATATTCCGGCACGTGAGGGCCGATGACCGGCAAGGCCAGCAACCACCCTGGCGGCGCAGGTACGCCACGCTCAAGAAAGCGCCTTGCGGCACCCGACAGGTTGTCCATGTTCTCACCGAGCTGCGCACCCACCATCAGCATCGGAGCCAGCAGTAGCAGTGCGAGACCCAAGGTCATCAGCCCTGCGGCAAGGCCCTGGCGTTGGCCGCAGGCCTGAAGCACGCGCTCAAAGATGCGCCAGGTGGAGAAGCTGAGGATGACCGCCCACAGCAGGGCCGAGACAAAAGGCGCGAGCACCGTGAGGCAGCCCAGCACCAGAAATCCCAGCGCTGCCAGAGTGAGCACATTTTCGACGCGTTGATGATTGTTCATCCCGGGCCCTGCCTTGTTTGCCGCATTCCAGTCGGATCCCTTGCGCTATCATTCACCGGAAATCTTCTGGAGAACAGCAAGTATGCGCGATCGGACCTTGGGCCTCATCCAGAGCTATTACGCAGCCTTCAATGCCGGGGACATGGAAACTTTCCTCGACCTCCTCACCGAGGATGTGGCCCACGACATCAACCAGGGCAAACGCGAGGTGGGGAAGGCCGCCTTTGGTGCCTTCATGACCCACATGAACCGCTGCTACCGCGAGCGACTCGTGGACATGGTGATCATGGCCAGCGATGACGGCTGTCGTAGCAGCGCGGAGTTCACGGTGCTCGGCGAATATCTGGTCACCGACGAAGGCCTGCCCCCAGCCAACGGGCAGACTTACAAACTCCCCGCAGGTGCTTTTTTTGATATCCGCGACGGGCGGGTCGCGCGCGTCACAAATTACTACAACCTCCAGGACTGGATTGCCCAGGTGGGTGGCTGATGTTGGACGGCCTGCGCATAGACATCCTCACGGGCCGGGACGCGGCCCTGACCGAGGTGCTGCCCGCTCTGGCCCGCCTGCGCATCGAGGTCTTCCGCGAGTTTCCCTACCTTTATGCCGGGTCGCTGGAGTACGAGCAGAAATACCTCACCACCTATACGCGCTGTCCGGACAGCGTGGCGGTGCTGGCGCGGGACGGCGAGGAGATTGTTGGCGTCTCCACCGGCTTGCCGTTGCAAGCCGAGACACCGGAAGTCCAGCAGCCTTTCATTGAACACGGCTTCGCACCCGCAGAGATTTTCTACTGTGGGGAATCCGTGCTGCGCCGGACCTACCGTGGGCGCGGTCTCTACAAGGCTTTTTTTCAGGGACGGGAAGATCACGCGCGAACCTTGGGCGGTTTCCGCTGGATGGCACTCTGCGGCGTGGTGCGAGCACCTGATCATCCCCGGCGCCCGCCAGACTATGCGCCGCTGGATCCCGTCTGGGAGCGCTTTGGTTACCGGAAGCATCCTGAACTCATCACCCATTTCGACTGGCAGGATCTGGATGAAACAGGCGCCAGCCCGAAGGAGATGATGTTCTGGCTGAAAGAACTCTCATGAGTGCGGCACGCGTGCGGGTGGCAGCTGCCCAGTACTGGCCGGAAAACCTTGCCACCTGGGACGAGTTCGCGCAGAAAATCACGCGCTGGGTGCGGGACGCTTCAGCCGAGGGAGCGGGGTTGCTGGTGTTTCCCGAATATTTCTCGATGGAGATCACGGCGACTTTTGGTGCGGAAGTGGCCCGCTCTCTGCCGCTGTCGCTTGCGCGACTGCAGGAGCGGCTGCCCGACTTCATCGCCCTGTTCAAGGCAATGGCACGGGAGCACGCCGCCTACATCTGTGCCGGCAGCTTCCCGGAACGCCTCGCCGATGGCCGCTACCGCAACCGCAGTTACTTCTTCACGCCGACAGGTGTCTGCGACTTTCAGGAAAAACTGCAGATGACGCGCTTCGAAGCCGAGCAATGGCTGGTGTCTCCCGGCCGTGAACTCAAGGTCTTCGAGACGGAGTTTGGGCGACTCGCCATCAACATCTGCTACGACAGCGAGTTTCCGTTGTTCGCGCGTCAGCAGGTGGAGCAGGGTGCGGATATTCTGCTGGTCCCGAGCTGCACGGATACGCTTGCGGGCTATCACCGTGTGCGCATCGGTTGCCAGGCGCGGGCGCTGGAGAACCAGTGCTACGTGGTGCAGTCGCCCACTGTGGGCGACTGCCCATGGTCCGAATCTGTGGACCGCAACACCGGTGCCGCTGCTGTATACACGCCGGTGGATTACGGCTTTCCTGCCGATGGCGTACTGGCGTGTGGCGAGATGAACTCACCGCAGTGGGTGTATGCGGATCTCGACCTGGGCGAAATCGCGCGCATCCGCAAGGAGGGCCAGGTTTTCAATTACCGCGACTGGCCGGCGCAATATGACCATGTCCAGTCACCCACCATCCCTGAACAAGCGGGAGTGAAGCGCGCATGAGTGTTCTCCATATCAACGGCGCAAGTCTGAATTACCGACTGGAAGGCGACACCGGGCCCGTGGTCATGCTTTGCAATTCGCTCGCCTCGACGCTCGCGATGTGGGCGCCGCAGGTGCCGGCTTTGCTGGCGGCGGGATATCGGGTGTTGCGCTATGACACCCGCGGGCACGGTGCTTCCAGCGTGCCGCCGGGGCCATACACCATCGACCAGCTGGCGGCTGATGCGTTGGGTCTGATCGACGTCTTGGGCTTCGAGAAGATCCATTTTTGCGGCCTGTCCCTCGGAGGCATGACCGGTCAGCGCTTCGCGACCCTCCATGGCACCCGCCTGTATTCCCTCACCCTGTGCGCCACGGCGGCGTGGATGGGGCCGCCCGAATTGTGGGAGGCACGCATCCAGCAGGTGCTGGCCCATGGCATGAGCTCGGTAGTGGAGGCCACCCTGCAGCGCTGGTTCACGTCAGCGGGACTCGCGCGCATGGAAACTGAACTTGCTCCCATCCGCGAGGGCATCCTGCACACGCCACCGGCAGGTTATGCCGCGTGTGGTGCAGCCATCCGCGACATGGATCAACGCGAGAGCATCCGAGCCATCACCACCCCCACGCTCATCATCGCCGGCGCGCTGGACCCGGGAACCACCGTGGAGCACGCGCGCCAACTGCACACCGCCATTGAAGGCTCCGAGCTTCTGATCATTCCCGAGAGCCAGCACTTGCTGAATCTGGAAGCGGCAGGCGCGTTCAACTCAGGCCTTCTCTCCTTTCTTCAACGCCACGGCTGAGGCCGGAGGGATGGCTTCAGATCGCAACCAGCGTGTGTGGCAGGTCGTCGCCCGAATTCCTGAAGGCAAGGTCGCGACCTATGGGCAGGTGGCCGCATTGGCGGGTTTGCCCGGGCGCAGTGCCGCGCGGCAGGTGGGTTATGCCCTGTCGGCGCTCAGTGAGGACACGCAAGTGCCGTGGCATCGCGTCGTGAATGCAAAGGGTCAGGTGAGCTTGCGTGCGGATCCCGAACGGCCGGACTACCAGCGCTGGTTGCTGGAGGCAGAAGGCGTGGCCTTTGGCCTGGGGGGGGTACTCGATCTCGCGCGATATCGCTGGGACGGCGAGACCTGAGAGGACCCCGCCGCCCCCGAGAGGGAGCAGCGGGGTGGAGTCGCTCAGTTGTGGGAAGTGCCCACGGCGAACTGGGACAGGTCGACGTTCTCGCCCACCGCGAGATCCGTACGGTTGAGGAAGCTCGGCTTCAGGAACCACACGATCAGCGGCAGCACCACCAGCGACAGCACCATGTTGATCAACATGATGGCCACCAGCAGCATGCCCATGTCGGCCATGAACTTGAGATCCGACAGGAAGTACCACGGCACGATGCCAATCAGCATGATGCTCGCGGTGAACAGGATGGCTTTGCCGGTGGTCGTCAGTGAGGCGCGTATCGCACCGGCCAGATCACCCTTGCGCGCAAGGTTCTCCTCGCAGATTCGACTCAGCAGGTAGATGCCATAGTCGATACCCACGCCCACGCCCATCACGGCCACGATGGTGGCATTGATGTCGAAGCCGATGCCGAGCACATACATGGTGGCACCCAGCATGAAGTTGGACAGGTTCACCGGGATCAGCAGGATGAGAGCCGCGTAGAAGGATTTGTAGGCCCACCAGGAGATCACCATCACGGCGATGTTCACGAGCCCCAGGATAAACCAGTGGTAGCGCTCCACCACGCTGTTCATGGCCTGCTGGAGGGCGATCACACCTGAGCCCAAGCGGACCCGGAACTCCTTGTGATCCTCGCCCACGGCTTCCACCGCGCGGCGGGCGCTGGCGAGCGCGCCATCGACCGTTTCCTGCTTGTTGTCCTTGAACCACACAGACACCGTGCTGTTCTGGAACTCGTAGTCGGAGATGGTGGCGAAGTTGAGCGGGCTGGTGCCGAAGGTCGCCACGATGCCGGCGGTGGCCACCGCCTCGTCGGTCGGATCCATGTTGAGCCATTTCGGATTACCGCCCGAGAACAGACGCGACACCTCACCCATGTAATCACCGAAGGAGAGGGTCGCCCGCGGCGGCATGGAGAGATCCGATTCCATCATGCGCTGGATCGTGGTGGAGACTTCCACCGCTTCCGGCGTTCTTGCGATGCGGCGTTCAGCGCTGCGCTCCTTGGCTTCCAGCACGATTTCGAGCGTGTTCATGCCGGGGAAGTGCGCGTTGAGCGCACGCACCGCGGTGTTGTATTCGGACTCATACCAGAGCAGGTTGCTGCCCTCCACGGGGTTGCCAATCTTGATCTTGCCGTTCAGGTAGACCGACACCACACCCAACAGGATGGTGATGACCAGCATGACATTGGCCGGCCTGCCGACGGTGAGCCGCGAGATTCCGGCCAGAGCCTTCTCTTCCAGCAGATGAATGCCGGTTTCCTTCTCCTTGCCACCTACGATGTCATCGATGTTCTTGGGCGCAGGCAGGTAAGACAGCAGGATGGATATTAGGAACACCCCGGTCGGGATGATGAAGAACGCCCACATGCCGCAGAAGATGGCGTGATTGACCATGGTCTCAATAGGGGCGATGGCAATGAAGACGATGCCGAACACGTCCGTCATCACGCCGAGCACGGAGGGCACCATCATGATACCCATGGTGACTTCCGCCGCACGGCGCTTGTCCTTCAACACATGCAGCACTTCGTAGTAGCGTTCTGTGAACTGCACGCAGTGCGAGAATGAGCGTGCCACGAGCAACAACGGCACGATCATGAGTAGCGGCTCGATGGGCCTGCCCATCCAGCCGATGAAGCCGAAGCCCCAAAGCGCCGCGATTAGGGCGCAGACAATCGGTGTGGTCACACCCGCCACGTTGCGCATGTAGAGCACCAGCAACACCATGAGCACGGCGATGGTGGCGCCGAAGATGTAGTTGGTCTGTTTCTGCAGCTTGTAGACCCAGCCGGTCAGGGTGGGCTGGCCGGCGACATAGACCTCATGCTTGTCGTCGCGGGCGTTCTCGACCAGGTCCTGCACGAACGCG
>Ga0315909_10000874_pt1 | contig 40206 bp, 64 predicted proteins | sample LakEriMetagenome_11_FD_203527 | JGI IMG/M metagenome (GOLD analysis project Ga0315909, IMG submission 203527) | Freshwater fungal communities from buoy surface, Lake Erie, Ohio, United States - Buoy 2 MA125 | ecosystem: Environmental > Aquatic > Freshwater > Lake | place: USA: Lake Erie, Ohio... | reverse complement strand
CAGTGGTAGTACCGTTCAAGTTAATAAAGTCATTAGCAGCGGCGGCGTTAAAGCCAACCAATGCCGCGCCATCAGTATCAGCGTCGTTCATCACAATCGTGCCAACGTACTTATCAGTGCCGTTAGTACCAATCTTCAGTGAGCTAGTAGCAATTGTTGTGGGAACCCAAATTGTGTAAACAACGCCTTCGTTGTTTGCTGTGCTTGGGTCTTGACCAGGGCCAGATGTAGTGGAGTTGGCCGATGTGTTGATAGCTGGCAATGTCAAAGTTAGTGCGGCTGCCAATGTGCCACCAACAGAAATAATGCGACCGCCATGAGCTTCTGGGCTTAATGTGGTGCTTGCTGTAATTTCAACAATAGTGGCTGGGCCTTGTTGATAAATGCCGCCCAATGAACGAACTGGGCCTTGAAACGTAGTACGTGCCATGATGTATTCCTTACATACAAGTTAAGTGCATCAGTCTGTATGTCGTCAGCCGGGACTGTCTAATGCACCGGATAAGCCCGGATTAATATGTTTATACCACTACCATAAATCTTATGCAACAAAAAAGGGAGCCGAAGCTCCCCTTTTTTTTGATGCCTATTAAGCGCCGGGTGAACCGAACACGCCCAAAGGATCTGACACGCCGAAGCTGTAACGCTCACGGGCTTTGTAACGGACGTTGCCGGTATCAAAGTCACCGTCCATGCCTGTAGACATGGGGGTACGAACGAAATGCTTTAAGCCGTTAGGCACATCTGTACACAAGAACCAAGCATTGGTGTCTGTCAAGTAGTGGTTAACGGTATAGCCTTCAGGGATAGAACCATTGTTCTTCAATGCGTTGATGTCATTGTCAGCAGTAGAAACACGGAGTTCGGTTTCAAGCAAACGTGTAGCAACGAACATTAAAGAAGGAGGAACAATCAGCTTACGTGGCTTAGCGGCAATCAACAAGCTACGCTCATCTGTCCAAGCGGCGATCTGAATAACAGCGTTTTCCAACGATGTTTCATTCAGGTCAGAAGCGGTAGATGGAGTGTTACTGTTGGTGCCACCAGAAACCAAAGGATGTGCTGTCGAGAACAAAACTTGACCGTCACCATAAGTGGGGCCACCGGCAAAGCCGTTGTTCAAGATAGCAGCAGCTTTGACCTGCTTGGTGTAAGCCATACCACGGGCCAAAGCCTTGGTATAACGTGAAGACAAAGAGTCATACAAGTTATCTTCCACAGCTTCCTCTGTGATGGAGAAGCCCATCGCAATGGTTTCGTGGGTGTAACGTGCAGTCCATGCTTCTTGTGCATTGTCATAAGCGATGGCAGAACCCTCGTTTTTGACTGGTGCTTGACCGAAGCCAGACAGCTTTGTCTCTTCTTCAAAGCTACGCTCAGATGTCTCTGTTTCGTAGATTTCTTTATGCTCTTCGCCGTATTTAGCGTACTCAAGACCGAACAATGCGTTCAAGCCGGGGAGTAATTCTTTGAGCAGTTGTGCGCGTGAAATAGCCATGATTTAGCTCCTTAGATGCCAACGGCGTTAGTGAAAGCGGAAGCGCCGGGATTGAACTTCACAAACACTTCAGTGTATGTGTCGGTCAATGGAGAAGCGAAACCGATGATCTTAAACGCAGCGGCAGTAGTAACTACTGTGCTTTCCAAAGCGCTGGTAGAGTTACCTGTACGGGTGTTACCTGTAGAAGTAGACTGTGCAGCAGCAAAGAAAGTGTTTGCGCCAAGAGCGGCCTGAGTAACTTGACCATCCAATTGAGCTTGGAATGTCACGTTAGGGTCAGTGATAACGTATGCAGTTACCACGCCGGTTGTGCCGGAGGGGTAGTACTGACCGTAAATCTGCTGGCCTTGTGCGTTGATGTAAGATGCACCAACAAAAACGCCCCAAGCACCCAAACTAGAACCTCCAAGGTTATTGGTAGTCAAGTCTGCGCCGGTAGCGGTAGACAAAGCAATATAACCGTCTGCGTCAATGATCACTACTTGTCCAAAAAACAAGTTAGTGCCAGCGCCGCTAGATGGGTTAATCAAGAACTGACTCGTAGCGCCAGCATAGGGCATGCCGTCGTTACGGTTAATGGCTCGTAGGCCATAGGGGGTATTGGTCATTGACATTTAAGTCTCCAAAAAAAATTAAATACCTTTTCCGAAAGTGACTGTGGACTTACGCTCTTTGAACATAGGCATCCGTGGGTCATTTTCGCGCATATAAGTATTGTCTACCGATTGCATCTGAGCATCCGCCTGCTGGCGATAATACGCATTACGCTGTTCAGTAAACTCTACTGGGGTTTTGCAAAGTAACAAACCACCGACCTCAACGCTATCTGGAAACTGTGCGTTACCGCTAGATCCAAACAAACGGATTTCAGGATGGTCAGAAGCCTTTACAGGTTCCCAGCCTTCACGCAGTTTTGAAGAGATATTGGTAGCGTCAGACTTATTCAAGGTGCTAATACGAATCCAACGGAAAGCATAGCCAGGCTCTGGATGAGGATCAGGCAAAAGCTGGGGCGGCATCCAATGTTTTGGACGGGCAACAGCCTCACGGCTTTCGGTGTCACGTTTAGCGCGAGTTTGAGTTTCAGACATATCAATTACCTTTTCTTAATTCTGCAATTTTTTGAGCCATCAGTTCGTGGGATACACCGAACTTCTTAGCCATCGTTACCTGAAATGGAGTGAGCCTAATCTTGGAAGATGAGGTGCTCCTTGTCGCAGGTGCGACGACATTCGATTTTTGACGAGGAGCGGATTGACTCTGTGGAGTTTCCGTTTCGTTGTTGTCCAGACCGAAGTTCTCTGGAAACACTTGGCGAATTCGCGAATTTATCTTCGCATAATATTCGTCGGAGTTAGGGTCGATTCCATTCTTAATGAGCTTGGTATGCAAGCCCAGAGCAAAGCTGGTCATCTCATCATCACTACCGAACCAAGAATTCTCGCTCTGCCATCTAGCCGCTTTAGGGTCAGCTTGTGGTTGGCGAGGGACTTCCCTAGGTGCGATTTTTACTTCATTTTCTTCATCTTGTAAAGCAGGTTTGAAATTATTTACACGATCCATTTTAATTTTGGCCGATGTCAATAACTCCTGAGCCTCTACCAAAGCATCAGAATCACCTGATTCATAAGCTAATTTGTAGCGTCTTTTGGCATCATCTACCTCATTTGACACTACTTTTTTAGCCTGCTCTAGTAAGGCGGTCTGCCCCACATTCAAAGAACCTTTGAGTTTTTTGTTCTCCTCAGCGATAGATTGGGCAAAGGCTAAAGCCTCTTCCTTTTCCCTAGCCGCTTCTTCCGCACGGCGGCGTTCGTTGTGAAAACCAGACTGTAGATCTGCAATACGTTTCTTAACCTTTTCGTCGTATCTCTCAATCTCATCGTCTTCCTTGGCTACTGGCTCAGGTTCATTCTTATTAGAGACTTCAATCTCTACATCTACCCCGCCATCGTCTTCAGCCTCCGGTTTCTTATCCACTTCATCTGGAAAACTAAATTCTTGCTTTTCAATTTCGGCCATGAGTTACTCCTTAGTAGTTAGGTCGTTGAATTCCACGGGGATCCTGGACTACCGCTTCAATGCTGTCGTCATTGATTAGTCGCCACTCGGTACCGTGAATTTTCATACGTGTCCCAGTATTGGGGCGCGTAATGATGAAGTCTCCAACTTTGCAGGAAGCGCCTGAAGGAAATCGCTTTTCGTCTTTGAAGGCGTCTGGGCCAATTTTGGCTACAAACAAGACGGGAGAAAGCAATTCTTCGTGGTGCATTGCAGTTGTAGATTTTAGGATGCCAGTTTCGCTAAATTCCTCTTCGGCTTTTGGGAGCATACAAAGAATATGGTAAGTAACGGGATCGGGCACCTGTCTTGCCTTTTCTGCTGGTTCTTTGTTGAGAAGACCAGACAGATCAACAGCAGACACATCGTATTCACTCATCGTCATCATCCTTAATTTTTCTTAAAAGGTCATTTAACTCAAACTGTGCGGTTCGTAGACCCTTAATTACTCCGCACATCCCTTTGTAATCGGCATAGTCTTTAGCTACGCCGTCACATAAAGATCCATTTAAATCCTGAACCCGTTCGTTGATTCTTTGGTTCAAAACATCAAATATTTTCAGTTCCATGGCCGTTCTCCACCCTTATTTTCTTGACATTTTGGTAATAACATCAGCTTTAATCTTCTGTTCTGTCTGTTTTTGCTGGGATTGCAGACGCATAGCCTCTCTTTGGCCCTCTGCTTGGATCCTTTGTGCGTCAATTTGCAATCTAGCTTGCGCCAGCGCCATATCCGCCTGATCTTTTGCAGTTTTTCGCTTAACTTCCTCGGCTTTGATCTGCAATTCAGCCTGTTGCATCTGAATAAGCGGGTCTTGAGCCTGTTGTTGAGCTTGTTTTTGCTGTGCTTCTGCCGTATTCTTCTGTAAAAGCTGGGCACTTGCCTCTGCAATGAGCTTTGACAACTGAACTTCCACATCTTCTGGCAGTTTTTCGTTGGGAGGAGGGAGCGGAACGCCAATTTGCTCTTCAATTTTGCGTCTGTAGAGGAATCCAAGGTGTTCTGCAATGTGTGCCTGAACAGCGGCCATCATTTGCTGTGCCATTGGGTTCTGTCCCATCGTCGCCGCGATCATTGGATCCTGCATAAACGTGGTATGAGCCGCAATGTGAGCATCTTGATCTTGATAAATGAACGCTTTAGTAGGTTCACCCTTCAAGAACGCCATGTTCTCAGAGATAGGATCGCGTGGTTCCTCATCATCTGGAGTTGGGACTAGCTTCTCGCCGTTCTTAATACCTAAAACCTCAATCATCTGTCTATGGAGATTAGGTAAGTTGTAGATCTGGGGAGCCTGCTGAGCCATCTGCATCACGGCCTGATACTGCATGATGCGTTGAGCCATAGTCGAGCTATTAGGATCAGACACGGGGATAACATCCACCATGTCATAGTCTTCCTGCTTCGCCATCTTGGTGCCAGAAGACGGTTCGTACTCATACTCTGTAGGAGCATAGTCACGAATGATCGCCTTTAGGATCTTGAACTCTTGCTTCATAGAGTAGTGAACCCGTGCCTGCACCGCAGACATCGTTTTCAATTGACGTTCTAATAGAGCTAGAGTTGTTCCTACTGGAGCATTGGCACTCATATCACTGACGTTCATGTCAGCAATAGAACCTAGACGGCGGCCTTCTTCGGTTACTTTATCCAGCAAAGCGGCCAAGACTTGTGACGGCTCCTTATAGGGGAGCATCATTATGTTGTCTTTGATAGACCCACTTGGTACGTCTACGTCGCGGAACTCACCTGGTGCGATAGGAGTGTCATCTCCTTTAACCCGTAGACCACGGGATTTCATTCCGCCAGGAAGATTACTTAGTGTGCCAGCGTCAATGAGTTGTCTAATAATAGAAGTACCGGCTCGGGCATAACCACCAATAAGGTGTATGAAACCAAAGCCATAAGCACCAAAGCCAGGTACATAGTCATACTGGACAAAGTGCTGACGCTTAAGGCGTTTCTTATCCGCTTCATTCCAGTTCCTGTAGATAGATAGAATCTTATTAGTTCCAACATCAATCGTGATGATGTAAGGTAAAGCAATACCATCTTCATCTTCATAGCCAGGTAAGTCATAGTCAACTTGGATTTCATAAATCTGGTAGCGGTCGTCGTCAGTTACTGAGTAACCCTGCTCATCCGCCTTTTTCTTTTCTACGTCAGTGTGTAGATTACTGGGTTCTCCTAGCTCTACGTCACAGTAGAAACCAGCTACCTGTAGTTTCTTAAGTTCATTCTTAGACTTACGCATGATGTGCGTAACTCTCTCTGCTGTTCTAGAATTACTAGAGCCGTAAGGAATAATCACATCCTCGGCGGGCACGTAGACAGAAGTCTGTCGTCCTAAACTAGGATCGTAGTAGACTTTCTTAAAAGCTGAACCAGCTAGACCTAGATTAAATAACATCCGCTCATGTTCAGGGCGATACTCAGGCATCTCCTCTGTGAGCTTGTAGTTCATGTCCTCCTGGACTCGCGCCGCCGCTTCAGTTTTAAGGCGGTCAATTGCGCCAATGATTTCCGTCTTGACTGGGCCAGCAGCCGGAAAGGTTTCAATGATAGTTTCGCTTTGGAAACGTACTGCGGCTTCGGTAAGAATAGTTGAAAATACACCACACGCCCCATTCCATGGCTCAGTACGCTCTTCATATTTCATCCCCAAAACGTCTAGACCTTTAACGTACATCTCAACCCAATCTTTACGGGAAGTGATGTCACTGGATACGTCTTCCACCAGATCAGAGCCAATCGTAGCTAGTACGCTGTCGTCCATGAACTCGGCTAAGTTGTCGTCAAAGTTATCCCCACCTTCTGCGGGAGGAGTCAGGTCAATCTCAATCCCGTCTATCTCAATAGACATAGACTCAGGATTCTCAACCTCAATTTCAATTGCTGGTTCCAGAGTTTCAATGCCCTTTGGCATTTCGTATAAAGATTTTTCCATGAGAGCCTCAATAGTAAGAATGTTTTTTTCTAAAGCCAATCAGGTCTTCGCGCTCGTCTGAGTCGAGTCTTAAAAACCCACCTTGTCTGAAACGTATCAGCGCTTGTACACAAGCATCAACCAAGTCATCATGCTCAGCGTTCGGAAAAGCCGCCATCTGCTCAACTAACTCGTGCGCCCACCTCGTATCAGGTGCCCATACTTTACCCGACTTGAACAAATCAGTCACCGAGTTTAGACGCACAAACTTATCGTTCCCTCTAGACGGGGTGTATTCACTCACCACAATCCCCATCCGTCTTAATTCAAATATCAGCGGAGCGCCAGCCGCTTTAGCCTCAACCACAAAAGCATCCGGCTCCCAATCTTTATAGTGGTTAAATGCCTTCTCTTTCAATTCAGGAAACTCCATCCTCTTTTGGAAAGCATCTAACAGAATAATATTCACATCCTCTGGGTTTTCATTTAAATGAAAAACTCCTAAAGTCACGCAGGCCGAGAAGTCTGATCGTTCATTCTTAGTAAAAGCTGTATCCCAAGACTGGATGATAAATTCACACCGAGGAGGATCTTCCTCCGGCCAGACCTTCCACCAGTCTCTCTTTACTAAAGCACCCTCTTCGCCCGTAGGAGTTTGTTGGTACTGAGCGTTCCATTTACTTATTGGGAGTTCTTCCCTCAAAGCAGATAATTCTTCTAAGCTCCAAAACTCAGGCCATAGAGGGTTCCCACTGGGCATGATCGCGGGTAGTTCGATAACTTCCCACTCTTCACCCTTATCCCTACTAGCCGCATCCTTGATGATTCTACCTGTTAGGTCTTTCTCTCCCCAACGGGTCATCACAATCACAATCGCGCCACCCGGCTGTAAACGCTGACGGGGGCCAGAGGTGTACCACTCATACACCTTGTCAAATACTTCAGGGTTCCCCTGAGCTAAAGCGGCCTCTTGTTCAGAGTGGGGGTCGTCAATAATCAGCAGATCCGCGCCTTTTCCGGTCACGGTACCTCCAACACCAATAGCGAAGTATTCTCCACCACCATTAGTCGCCCACCTGCCTGCCGCTTTACTGTCTTGCCTAAGAGCTACATTGGGAAACACTTTAGCATACTGTTCTGAATCAACCAAGTTACGAACCTTACGTCCGAATCCAACGGCGAGATCAGCCGTGTTGGAACACTGGATCACCTTCTTATGGGGGTTCTTTCCAAGAAACCAGCTTGGCAATAAGTAACTTGCAAATTCAGACTTAGTATGGCGCGGAGCCATATTAATAATTAACCTCTTAATCTTCCCGCTGGCTATGTCTTCAAACTTCTTAGCCATTAAAGAATGATGCCTACCAGCCACAAAGCCCGGCCACATTGTACGTATATAGTCCATAAAGGACTCGTGACACTTCTCCCTCTCTAAAGCACTCTTCCACGCATCCACCTCGTGAAAAATCAACTCCTGCTCATTCTCAGGAAGCGTTTCTATAAACTTCTCTAAAGCGTTCATAAGGGTTTACACCTACAATGTGTCGCAACGTTGTGACCTTTTTTTAGCACTATGAATACTTTCATTCTAACGTTCTAAAGTTTATGTATACCGGCCTGATAGTCCTGCCCCTGCCAGCCTGCTTCTTAAGCACACCCAATTCACACAGCCGATTGACTATTTTCATCGTGTTAGGCAAAGACGATTTACCCCGCTGATAAGCAATGTCTCTTAAAGAAGGGCTGTATCCAAACTCCTTCCACCACTCATCCACAATTAAAAACACCTCTCTCTGAACCTTAGTCATATCCTTCTCCCAGCACTCCTCAAACGTTGGTAACTTGCGAGGCGCAATCATTTTCCGATTTATATACACCTCCCCCCACTTCATTTTGGATCCTCTATGGGGGGGTCTTCCTCAGATTGATGGGTGGGGTCATCTTCGTCAAATTTTTCTTGGGGGGTATCCAAAAATTCTTGGGATGGTTTGGGTGGAATAGTATGCAAGGTAGTGAGGGTACCAGGCTCCACAGCTTGGGGGGTGCCCACTGGGTGGGTGTCGCCATCGCCCACATCTGCAACGGGTGCCGCCAACTCCATCAAGAGGGAATCCGCGTCTATCACTGTCGCATCTGTCGCGTTCGCTTTCATCATGTCGCGGAGCTTTGCCAGTAGCTTAGTCTTCGCGTCTTCGCTAGATGTGATTACGCGGGTTTCTTTCCGCTCAGTGAACGCCGCCACTTCTGTGACAGTGCCTAAAGTCTTTGCCGCCGCTATCTTTACCGCGTCTTTCGTTTCGGGGTCGATCATGGTTTGCACAAGGGTTTGGATCACCAACGCCCGCAAGCCCGCAGGGGTTTGATATTCCGCCGCCCTAATAGCCCCTTCCATGGCTTCAATTGTGGAAGCAATCGTGGGTTTTGCTTTTAGCTTACTGGCTTGATTCGCGGCGGTTGTTGGCTTTGCCTTTTTACTGTATGAGCGGCGGTAAGCTTCCGCGCCTGTTTGTCCCATAGCGACTTCCTTACAAAATGTTTTTTGCTTAGAGGTTAAGCCCTTACCTGAAACGCCCATTATGGTTTCAATTGGTATTTGGCTTAGTCCTTCCTTTATCTGTGATCTTGAGAGTTTCATAGCTACATTGTAGGGTAACAAGATAAAAAACTGCAAGGCTTCGCCTTTAAAGCCCCGCGCCCTTCAAAATTTTACAGACCCAAAAACCTGGTTTTTCATACAGTACTGGATAAACGATCAGTGCTTTTATTAGGGTTTCCGATAGGTTTTATTGCAATAAACTGTAGATTATCGCTTAAAAGTGTGATAATCTCCGCTCCCATGTTCAACCCGTAAACCCTCTAAGGAAGCCACTATGCAAACCAAGGAATATATGACGCATACCTATGAATTCAAAGTGTCAAAGCACTTTATATCTGCGCTCATAAATGACGATGAGTCAGGTCTGACAGATGACGAAGCCGCCATGCTTTGGGAATGGGAGCAAAACCTGCCCAAGCACTTTCACTTCAAAGCACCAATGCATAAAGTCTTTGATGTATCGCCCGACACTGGCGAAGATTTCACCCGTTGCGAAGTCTGCGAACTATTCGCCGATTGCGCGACTCTCACAGTTAACTACATCTAAGGAACCCGACCAATGAACTCCCATATTTTCGACATTCGCGACAATCTCAAAATCTTTGGCTTCCATTACGTTCTATGGACTGAGGGTCTGAGCCTTCGCACCCTTTACACCATATGGTGCGCGTACGGAATGATTCGCCACGACCGCGCCGCTTTATCCCTGAAAGGTCAATTATGAAAACCCTTCCAAAGTCTTTACATACTGTCACCGCTTGGGTGAATGTAGCCCGCTTTTTAGCAACGCAAAACGGACTCTCACCCAATAACGCCGCCCACGCCGCCGCCCATATCTTGGGACTGGATGAGATGAGCGACACCTACGCCCTGCGCGAAGCCGTCATTAAACAACTCTCGAAAGGTTAAACCATGCCAAACGCTTATTTAAATTATTTCGCATCACCCTACGCCGACCCGCGCGACCAATACCAAGCCCGCAAAGTGGAAGTGATAGAAAAGCCGCTCGAATGGCAAAAACGCGGATTGTCCTACACCGCGACAGGCTACGGGAAAAAAATTCCCACCCGTTGGATGGTGCGCTTTAACGGCAAATTCCGCCGCGTTTATTGCGCTATTTATTCCAACAATGGCACCTGCTATATCGGCAAACTGTCAGACGGCTATTTTGTAAACATCTACCAATAAAGAGAAAACACCATGCAGATCACTGTAACCATCCGCGAAATCTACGGCATAAAAACTGTCTACCCCGTATGCATTACGGCGAAGCTTTTCGCCAGTATTGCAGGGACTAAAACCCTGACTCTCGCAACCCTAAAGAAAATTGAGGCTTTGGGTTATTCCATCATGCAACAAACTGAGCCGCTCGCGCTCTGAAAGGTAAACCATGAGCCACACCCCCGCACCATGGAAAATTGACGGCGCACATAGCACCCGCGTTCTATTGATAAACGACGCGAAGGGCTACGCCATAGGCGAAATTGTAGACACGCGCAACCCTGCCAATGCAAAGCTTATCGCCGCCGCGCCCGACCTGCTAGAAGCTTTATTGACCGCGCTCCCGTACGTGGAAGATCACGAAGGGAGCAACGTCTACAAACGCGGAGCAGTTGACCGCGCAATTAAACAAATCAGAACCGCAATTTATAACGCCACCAATTAAGGAAATCAAAATGAGCCGCGAATATACCTGCAAACTTTTAGAGATGGTAGAGCATGGATTGCTAGACCGCGACAATGTAATCATGGCTTGCGTGAAATACATGAGCGAAGACGAAGTGAAAGACATGATGCACCATAACGAATTCATTACAGACGAAGACGAAGAAGAAACCGAAGGAGAAGACGAATGACTAACCAAAAACAAATCCGCGCCGCATTTTGGGAGGCGCACCCAACCGCCAACCGCAAAAAATATCCCGCCCGCGACTGGACACGCGAGGATAAAAGCCGCCGCGACTATTGCACCGATACCCGATGCGCGTTTGTCGATTTTGTCGACCACCTGAACCGCTCACAAATTATCAGCGACCAACTGGCGAGCCGCGCCACACTTTAAAAGGAAAACGAAATGAAAAATTTAGAATGGCAACCCCTTTGGGATGCAATGGAAGCCAACCCCGAGGCATGGATTCCCACCACTAAAGCAATGTATTGGGAGATGCTCGAAATACTCCCGCCCCGCGCACAAACCCGCCGCGCTTTTTTGGTAGGCGAGGCACTCACCAGTAACGCCGAAGGCTTCGCCGTTTACTCATGCTTTAAGAAAACGGGCGACGACTACCACGCAAAAAATATGACGCTCAAGGAATTTAGAGAGATCACCGCTTGGGAGATGGCAACATGAAAATTGAACTCAAAGCTTTAAAATATTCAGACTTCGCCAGTCAAGAAACCCACTGTTTCCACGCCAACATTTACATTGACGGCAAAAAGGCAGGGTGGGCGGAGAATAACGGGCATGGCGGGATGACCAACATTCAGCCGCGCGGATTATATGAAACGATCAGACAATACACAGACAAAATACCGCCGCGAATCGTTGACTTTAACGGCACCCAGTTAACCCTTGAAACTTCGCCCGACAGTTTGATTGATGAATTTGTAACCCTCGCACTACACGAAAGGGATTTAAAAAGGGCAATGAAAAGCAGAATTTTATTCACGCGGGAAAACCAGGTTTTTGAGACTAAAAAATTGACTGCCGCAGAACTTGCCGCAAGTTTAGACAATGCACACCTAAAAGAAAAACTCAAAGCCGACCAAGTGCTAAACCTTCTGCCGATGGGCGAAGCTTTAAACCTATACGCAAAGGGGATGCAATGAAAATTTGGGAGCAATACACAGAGGATGGCATAAAAGACTTAGCCCGCGAAGCATTAGACGCGGCTTGTCTACTGATACAGGAGCGGCTAGGCGTAGAGACTGGCGACCTCGCGGCGATGTTCTTTGACGATGACCGCGTAGAGGATAGCCTGAGAAATTACATCCGCTCCGAGCTACATTGGGCACAACATGAAGACTGAAAACGACTACATAAAGGCGGGCTACCGCTACGAAAAAACCAAGAGCAACGCACAAGCCCACAAACTTAGGGCGTGGCTTGTCTCAGAGGTGGAGCAAAACCAGGAATTTAAAACCTTAATTCTGCGGCTCTTTGAACAGGGCAGATCGGAGGCGCGACTATCCTAAGCACAGATAAATTAAAAAACCCCTTGACAACTTAGAATGTACCTGATACATAGGCAACATACCAACCACACAGGAGAGAAGAAATGTACGAAGTAATCGAACACAAAGTTTGGAAGCACACCAACGGGCGCACCGCCTCGCTTTATGGTTCAGTCCCCTATTTGTCTGCCGAAGAAAAGTTGAACTGGAAAGTTGAAACAGTTGGCTTTACTGTACGCAACAACCGCACAAACACTGTCGGCATTGGTCGCAAACCTTGGGCAACCAAGGCAGAGGCTGAAGCATGGCTGAATTCACACCAGTAAGGAGAAACCAAAATGTTACAACTTGAAAGATTCAATGTTCGCATCGTGAACAACGGCGACAAATACGGGCGCGAGTTTTGCCTGACGCATGACGAAGATAAGCCAATGGTGGAGTTTTACGACCGCCGCTATCCACACACGCAATACGGGCAGTTTGTGAGCCGCTACTACGTTGGCACCTTGCTTGGGCATGATGGATTCTATGGAGGTGAACCGACTGGCGGGCTTTGTTTGGATGGCGGCAACCCCAACTCTTGGACTGTATCCGCCGAAGACATGGTTTTAGTTCGCGCATACCTTCAGGCAATGACAGGCACACCCATGCAATTAGATGCACCCTCACCCAAGGCTATTAAGTGGGAACTGAGGTTGACATGGAGCGATGGCGAAGTGGAAGTGATGAACAAATCCCTGCCCGCATCATTGTTTAATGAGATTCAGCAACACATCGTTGACTTGGAAGACTTGCGCGAGCAAGACCCTGAAATGTACTTTTTGGAGAATGGGAAATGACAAGAGAAGAAAAGATTTTTGTGCTAACTCAAAACGAAATTGATTGGTTTTTGGGTAATGGTGTAGAGCTAAATCTAGTTCAAGATGTTACAGAGTTCTTTGCAAAAGGGGGCTTCACCATTTACACCGATGAAGCAATCAATGACAAATACGACAGGCTAACCGCATAAGGAATGACATGAAACCCTACGATATAACCATTCGCGCCGCGATAGTTCAGACGAGCCGCATCTTTGCTGACTCTGAGGCAGAAGCTATTGAAGCCGCGCACGATCTATTTGAAATAGATGCCACACTCATTCAATCTTACGACCTTGAAACAGTCGAAGTATCCACACCCGAACTAATCACAGGAGAATAATCATGGGCTTTTTTTCTAAGACCTGCGCTAAAACAAATCTGCCAGTCGTTGCTGACTGCAAGGGACTGCCATTCTTTAATGAGATCGTGGTTCTGCTTCCCAATGGTAAGAAACTCGAAGGGTCATACGATGGATATGGCAGGGTTGGCGGCATCAGTTTGATGCCCAATGGATACATAGAAAAAGAATGGGATGCCATTAAGTTTGTACTCAAAGACAAGTACGCGGGCGAAACCTACAAAGAGTTAGGCGAATCAGGAGATGAGTTGGCACAAGGCTACTTCATGTCCGACCGCTTTTTACTGTACTGCATGAAGGTTGGTTCGTTTGAGAACTACGCCGCTTACAAGAAAGCAATGGAAAAATACGGCGACTGGATATGACAGACTGCCCGCATGAGATAGTCCACAAGGAAACTGGTCGGACTATCGGCGAATACAGGAACTACGCCGAAGCATACGCCGCCTACGAAAGACTAGGCACTGGCAACGATGGCATGAGTGACCACGCGATAGGGGTCATCATGGTATACGACAAAGAAGCCCGCACTTACGTGCCAAAACCAGGAGAAAGTAAATGAAAACATATCAAGCAATGGTTCAGGTTAGCTATTGGGTGCAAGTAGAGGCTGAAGCAATGACCGAAGAACAAGCAAGGGAATTGCTAGAAGCAAGGGCATGGTCTGAGCATTTAAATGCTTATGGCGAAGTGACAGTCTTTGATTTAGAAGAAGTAAAAATCTATGGGCTTGAGGAAGCATGAAGGCAAAATAAGCCAATGAAGATATTGCCGATAAACAGTTACGAGGTGGAGCCTTGGCTACTCAAGAAACATTACGCAAGAAGAATGTGCCCCATCTCTTTTGCCTTTGGGCTTTACATCAACGACCAGTTGGAGGGTGTCATAACTTACGGCGTACCCGCAAGCCCGTTCCTTTGCATGGGCGTATGCGGCATTCAGAATAAGGATATTGTTCTAGAGTTGAACAGGGTCTGCCTGAATGACGGCGTGAAGAATGGTGCCTCCTTCCTAGTTGGTAACAGTTTGAAGATGCTACCCAAGCCCACCATCATTGTGTCCTACGCGGATAAGGCGATGGATCACATTGGGTACATCTATCAGGCGAGTAACTTTTTATTTACAGGCACAACCAAAGAGAGAACCGACATGGCGGGCGAAGATGGGAAGCATTCAAGACACAACCTTGGGAACTCAGACAACAGGATAAACAGGAGCGCGAAGCACCGCTACGTGTTCTTTGTTGGGACTAAGGCACAGAAAAGAAACCTGCTCATGCAATTGAACTACGTAATCCAACCATACCCGAAAGGAGAATCAAAAAAATACGATGCCAGTCACCCAGTCATAACGCAACAAATGCTATTCACGTAAACCAGGATATTCAAAGGAAACAAAATGCCAAATTGGTGCAACAACGAAATGACAATCTCACACGCCGACCCATACATGATTCAAAGGGCGGCAGACGCATGGAATAGGGGAGAATTCTTGAGTGACTTTATCCCTGAACCGAAGTACATTGAACCGACAGAAGGCGGCGGGCAGATGCCTGACTGGTGGCACTGGAGGATCGCCAACTGGGGAGTTAAGTGGGACTTAGGCAAAGGCAAGTACAACGAAGAAGCAGAAGTTCAGAATGGAAGCTTCAGTGTAGGCTTTGAAAGCCCGTGGTCGCCGCCAGTCGAAGCTTATAAGAAACTGTTGGAGATGGGATTCAAGATCGAAGCCTACTACTTTGAAGGCGGCATAGGTTTCTGCGGCACCTTCGTGAACGGGTGGGACAACGAGTATTCCCTAGAGGGGCTGACCCCCGCGCAGATACGCAAGCGAATTCCTTCTAAGTTAAACAAGATGTTCGGCATAGCCGAGTGGTACGAGGAGATGTTAAGTGAGCAATAACCAAACCCGCCGCTACCCGCGCACGATGAACGAGGCATTTCCCAATTCGCCTGAGTACGCACAGGCTATTGAGAGATACGACACACACGCAGGATCAGGTTTGTTTGAGTTCATTCTGCTCCTGATTATCCTAGCCGCGCTCGCCTTTTGCATTGGCTGGTGGCTATGAAATACCGCGTTAGGTTACAAAGAACCTACGAGTTTGAGCTAGAGCTAGACGCAGAATCTAAAGAGGAGATAATGCGTTTAGTTCTAGGCACAGACGACACACCCGAAGCACACACTACCAAGATCGTGAGTATCCATGAAGAAGCAAGCCCTATTCGCGATCTTTTTGCATGAGATGGACGATGGTAGAGTCTTTGTCACCACCGATATTGTCGGTGAGGGAGATCAAATCTTTGACATAGGCTCTGACATCCTCCAAAGCATCAAACTTATGAGCCAGTTAGATGACAATGTTCATCTAGTTAAGCCACAAGTATCACAATACTTTCAGTAGGCTCTGCCCGAATTGGAAATTGCCAAGCCTGACATGAGTGTCGTTGGCATCTTCCCCCACCACATCGCTCATCCAATACTTCCAACCGATCTCTTTAGCTACCCGCTCCCCCGTCCCACTCGCATCGTTGTCAGCCACCACAATTCCAGGCTTCAAGTCTGCCGCGATCTTCTTCATGTTCCCTGCGCTGAAGCACACATGGATTACATACCTCCGCTTGAACCGCTTAAGCACGGATTGAATGGACAAGGCGGTAGCGTACCCCTCGCACAGAATGTCCACCCCGCCGTTGTCGATCTTGATCTCGGCATTACTGGTTCTCTGACCATAGAGAAACTTCTTCCCGCCCTCTTGGTCAATCATCTGACAACCTACCAAATGACCCTGCACACGCATAGGCAAAATCAAAAACTGTTTGCCCTCATGCACCCAGATATAACCCTCGGCATCGGGAAACCCCTTGCGTTTGAGGTAGTCGTGCCGACCCAACTGACATGACTTCATTATGAAAGCCGCCTTGTTTGCCGCCTCCCTTTGGTCTGCCCTGCGCTTGTCCTCCACCGCCTGTAGATCACGGGCAATCTTAGCCCTGTCAATCTTGACTGGCGTATCCGGTTGCCACACGGACACCTCAGTATCCATCGCATGGTTCTGCACAAAGGCATGGTCGCCCATGAACTTGACCGCGCCGTTCCTTTTGTTTGGATGGTCATCTGTTGGGTACCTACGCCACACCCCGATAGGTGGGGGCGAGTCGATAAGAATCCCGTGCGCTCTGCAAAAGTTAATTAGTTCCATCAGGCAGTCCACCATTGTTCAGCCATTGCATCAGCTATCCCCTGAAAGGTTTCGCTCCGAAGCTTCCACCTGTCATCGCTTGGTGGGAGATAGTGCAACCGCTCCCGCTTGTTCTTTGGAAGCTCCATCATCTGAGCCTTGACATCGTTAGTTGGATAAAGCACAGGCAGATTCTTCAGCCACAAACAGGTAGCCTTCTGCTCCATGTGACCAAACATCCAAGGCTGAACGATCTGGTCGGGCTTTCTCCACAACCTAGACATGATGCAGATAGGGTTCTCTATCGCTATCCGAGGAATGTCAGACTTGGCAAGCATCATAAAGAACGAGGCACTCATCTGCTGAGAGCCATTCATTTTCTTCTTCTCAAACCAAGCCGCGCCAGACACAGACAAGTCGGTGCATGGTGGGTGGGCAATCATCAAGTCCCAAGGGTAGTCCATCACATCCCGCACATCCCCTTGATAGTGGGGGCCAGGTTTTTCTGTGGGTAGTAGGTCACACGACATTGCCTCATGCCCCTTGGCAATGAACGCATCGCGTACACGCCCTGAGTATTCACACGCAACTAGAACTCTCATTGCTTTCTCCTGATCTGCTTGATGTACCGCTTGATGCCAGCATCTACAAAGTTAGCCACATCCCTGCTCGGAAGCTTGGGCATATCGTGCAACTGCCTAGGCCATACACCGAACTTTTCTTTGTACACGTTCGCCGCCCGACCGCTCGACCACCCCTGATTCCTGACGTAATACTGAAGCATCGACCAAAACTCCTGCTTCACATCCCGCGTAGCCATGCTAGATCCAAGCTCCACCAACTCACCCTCTACCTCAGTCACCTTGTTCTTACGCTCGCGCACATGGCCGCAGTTCAGGCAAGAGTCTAGGCGCGGAGGGAAGTACGCCTCACACTTGGGACACTTGCACTCTGACTTCTCCTTCTCACTCGGCTCAGTCTTAGCCTTCTCTTTGCCATCGTCCAGTACATGAACGCCGTTCTCGAACACATCGTCCCACTCCTCGCGGAACCGCATATAGTTTCCCGAATGGTCAAGCCACACCGCGTATTGCTTGGACGCATGACCACGCATAACCCGCCCCATCTGTTGGATGTGGGAGGAGAGAGACTTGGTGAAAGGTCTAGCCGACACGCCAATCATTACGTCAGGCACATCGAACCCCTTGGTCAGGATGTCCGTGGCTATCAGTCCGTGGATGGTGGTATCAGGTTTAGAGAAGTCCTCAATCGCCTCTTTCTTAAACTCATCGTCATCTCGGTAGCTGATGCTGATGAAGTTAAACCCTGCCTTGGCAAACTCTTGGGCTAAGTGGGCACCATGAGCCACACCCGAACAGAACACAATCGTCTTGACTGGCTTGCCGAATATCTCGTTGGTCTTCCTTACCCACGTAGCCACGATGTCGCCGGTGATCTTGATGCCTCGCTCAGTAGACTCCTTCTGCGACCACTCGCCCGCCACCAACTTAGCCCCAGTCATGTCAATCTCTTTAGAAATAAACACGCGCAAAGGCACAAGCACCTTGGCCTCCACCAACTCTTTCGTTGTGACTGTAGAGATGACGTTCTCATACACACGACCCAATCCCTTGGTGAAAGGCGTAGCCGTCAGGCCAATCACCCTCACTTCAGGATTGTTGTTAATGAAATCTACTGTAGCTTGCCGCGTCTGATGCGCTTCGTCTACGATCATCAGGTTCAATCCAGGAAACTCACCCCTGCGCTCCAAGGTTTGGGCGGAGCAGACTTGGATGTTCTCGTAAGGTCTGTCCCGCCAGTGCCCTGACTGTAGAACCCCGTGGTCTATGTCGTACTTGTCTAGGCGTAGGCTAGTCTGATCGCACAGGATAATCCTGTCCACAATCATGGCTCCCTTGTTGCCCTTCTTCTTTGTGGCTTCTAGCAATGCTATCGCCATCTCGGTCTTGCCCGCCCCCGTAGGTGCGTAAAGGATTTGTCTACGCATTCCTGCGGCAAACCCCTTACGCAAGGCTTCCAATGTACTTGCCTGATAAGGCCTTAGTTCTAGTCCCATATAAACTCCACTGTCGGCACACAAGCCCGCCGACTTGGGCTTTTCTTACAAACCCGCCGCCTTGAGTTTCTTCTGAAGCATGGCGACCTGCTTCTTTAGCTGACCATTCTCTGTCTGGTATGAGTTACGGGTGATCTTGATAGCCTCTAACTCTGCCTCAAGCACACGGATTCTTTCCCTTAACTCTGCGATTTTTTCTGTCGCACTGCTCTTTTCCTCGGCGGTTCCGTCCATCTGCTTGACTGCCAGCTTGTCCTTTAACTGCTCATTCTCTGCGGCAAGGGACTCCAGTAGCTCAGCCTGTGGGTCGTACTTGAACTCCTCCTCCTTCGGTGGGATCGGCTCCGCCTTGGTGTTGATTGCTTCGCTCTTGGCTTTGCGCTCAAAGGTATTGCCACCCATCTTGTACTTAACTGTCTCAGGCTTGACGTTCAACTCAGCCTTGATCCTGCGAACATACTCAGCAGATACACGGCAAGCCTTGGCTATCTCAGCGTTGTTCCACTCGCACCACTCGAAGTCTTGGAGCATATCCACGACACACTTGCGCTTGTCTGCATTGGTTCTGGGTAACCCGTTGTCAGCGTTAGCACTCTTGGAGAAAAGGATGGCATCCCGAAGTGTGCCTGTCACAACGTTGCAACCTATGCTCGTCTTGCCTAGCTTTTTGGTAGCAAAGTAACGATGGAAACCATCAGCCAAGTAATACTCTAGCCCGTTGAAATAGACTGTAACTTCAGGGAACTTGTCCCCCGCCGCCATGTCTTGGGCGTAGTTGTCGATCTGCTCTTGGTTAATGACGGCGCGTGACTGGGTGCCTCCATCAATGCGAAGCACGTTTAAATTCAAGATCATTTGATTCCTCTCAGCGACCATCCCAGTTGGAAGTAGTGCCATTTAGTTTGAATGTTGGGGTTTGTGTAACGCTTGCCATTCCACAACTCACTCACTTGCTTGGACTTCGTAGCCATAAAAGACTCAAAGACTTTCCTCACATCCGTTAATTCTGTTTTCATTCTCTGCCCTTCCAAAAGTTAACCTCTTTCTGATAGTGACAAACCAGGTCTTCAAGCATATTTATGTACTTGCTATTCCACGCTAGCTTGTCCCGCATTTCTTTCATTGCCTCTGTTTCAAGTGACGGGTCGCAGATTTGTGTGCCCAACATCCCGCGCAATACCACTTGTTTGGACTCATCTGAATCCCACCCTCTGGAACCTTCATCTCGTTGCATTTGTTGCACTCCTTTGTTTGATGGACTGGCTGTTTCCCGCCAATTGATAGTTGTTGTTTTACGAAACCATTCACTTCTTAAGACTCCTTACATAGATGGCAAAGCTTGCCGTTGTATCCCCGCCATTCTTCATGGCCTCAAACTCTTTAGCCACCTCCTCCAAAGTATCGTTCCTGATCTTGTTGGAGATGGGGTCTAGCTGACGCTGGATCATCTGCCGCTTACGCCAGCCCAGCGCCCGCTCCCATATATTTAATTCAGGTTCTGACATGGAATTCCTTTCAGGTCTGGAAACATCTTGTCTACTTGCGCTTTGATCCTGTCGTTGCGCTCTTTAATCTTTGCCGCCCTCTCAAGGATGGGCGCAATAAGCCACGGGATTCTTTTGTTATGGCTCAGCTTTGCTAGTATTCTTCTTCGGTTTGCTCTTGCTTTCATCTTTCCTCCTGTATTCCATTACCTCATTTAACAACTGCTCCATCTCATCTGCCGCCATTAAATGAAAAGGCGTGATCGGTTTGTGGCTTGCAATCGAACGCATCATGGCAATGGTTTGTCTTGCAGTGGTTTCACTCAGCTTCCTCATGTGTTCTTCTCCTTGAGTTTGTCCCAGTGATCGCCGTACAAGTCTTCACTCATGGCGTAGTTCAGTAGCGCAATCCACATGGAAATAGTCTCTTTGCCTTCAAGCCCGTAGTGAAGTTTTGCCCAATACAAATGCTCTGCCTTGTGTCTGGCAACGTAGCTCTCGCGAGTGTCATTGTTGTGCGGGACGCTCACGTGTTCTTCTCCTTGAGTTTGGCTTCAATAGTTCTGGCAAACCCGTTGCGAGTCATGTGCCCTTTAGAAGATGCGCTAATCTCCTCATCCGTCAGCCCAACCCACTCACGCTCAGGCAACGGATGCCCTGCTTGTCTGTAGGCTTCCTCACGCCACAGTTGTGCTCGTTGCCTGTGGTAATCACAGTTTGGACAAGGGCGAGCGTATTCTTGGATGTCATCGTCATCAGTCATGGTTTACCTCCCCCAAATTTACACAAGCACCGAACCATGCCATGCCACAAATCACAGCAATAGGCCAATACAACCACGCAGGTAAAAATTCAACTGCCGCTGAAATAACAAATGGCAAAGTGAGGATGTGTAAATACGCTCTCTGTTTCTTGGTCATGGCTTCTCCTTCAGCGTAGCCTCAAGCGCATCAAGAGCCGCGTCCCAAGTGTTGTAGTCGATGCTATTGGTGAAAGCTTTCACGACCGCCAGTGCCGCCTGCTCCACCCGCTTTAGCCTGCGAACCTCGGACTCAAGGTCTGCTAGTGCCAAGTCCATCTCCCTTTCCTCGTTGGTCATTGCCCCTCCTGTTGTAGATTTGTGTGCGATTATACACTAAATCACAGCTAAGTACAGAGAAGTTCAATAGTATTTACCCGTAGCCTGTAAAAAGGCATAGGTTCCCCAAGGGTGAGAAGCTCTCTCCCTCTCCCAGCGAAGCTCACTTGGGGCTTGCCTAGAGTACGCAGAACGTAGCGATTCGTCGATAGAGGTCTTGTATCACCATGTCCCTACTATCTTGCCCAGTCCCTCGCTAACAGGCTGGACGGCGTTTCCTGGGGGTGTGACCAGTGCCGGTGTTCTCTTCCGCGCCACCCATGCAGGTGCTTGATACGTTCGGAGTACGGCTGTCGAGGGAGGAGGAACTAAGTCGGCCCACATAAAGCAGTGTTGCTTTTAGCATTTCGTCTGACTTTAAAATCTGCGGAGGCGCTAACCCACCGCCCGACCTAGTTCCAAAACAAAAAAAGCCACTTACAACTGCCCCGTAGTGGTTCCCCTGTACGGGGCGAGGCAGATGCAAATGGCTTTCACTGTTGACCACTACGACAACACCGCGTTTATATCAAACGCTAATGGGCTTGTCAATAGTTCATGGGAATTTACCGGACTTTTACCGGACTATTACCGGTCAAATACGACACGGTGTCGGTTTTGGATTGTTGGTGGGCACATGAAGCAGTGTCTATGTAAAAACCGAACTAAGGAAATACAAGCGGCGCTAACCCGCTTTCCACCAACACGAATGGAGACTGCAAGACTGGGCGACAAGAGCCAGTATTAAGACGCTCAATCTCCATGTGTGTTGCCTCTGAAAAAAGTGGCCCCGATTAAGGAGCCACAAAACCAATCAAAGGAAACAAGCAACCATGAAACAACCAGCCCTCTGGATTGACCACATATTAACCACAATTTTCTAGGATTTCAAGAGCTTCTTCAGGAGAATTTACAATCATTAGCAACCCACCCTGCCAGTCATTGAAGAACTTCTGCTCCGCCTCGGTCAGCTTCCTCGCAGACGGAACCTTGGCACCGTCCTTAACTTCCATCAGGATGGTGTACCCCTTGTACCCAACCAGGAGATCAGGTATCCCGTCACCCTGAGAAATAATCCGCACGACCGCGCCAGCTTTACGCAAAGCATCTACGATCTTGTTCTGGTTCGCATCTATTCTGTTGGCGTATCTCATAAAACTCCTGTCTGCTACAAATTATTTTAACATACCTGTTGCAAGTTACAATGTATCAGGTATAATCGGCACCAACCTAACTGGTTTTGATACGGCGCGGTTCGGCTCGGTAGCGTTCGGCTGGGCATGGCAAAGCGAGGACTGGCTCGGCTGGGTCTGGCTAGGCAAGGAACTGGAGACAGTCGATAGGGCATTCTAAAGAGTGCCACTTCGAGTGTTAGGCACGGTCGGGCAAGTCTCGGCACGGTGAGGAGAGGCGGGGATAGGCAGGGCACGGTACGGAAAGGCGCGGCATGGAACTAGAAATAGTCGATAGGGTATTGGTAACAGTGCCACTTCGAGTGTTATCAGGGCTAGCCTTGGCACTGCAATGAGCGGCATGGACGGGTCAGGTACGGCGAGGCGAGACACGGTGAGGTGAGGTTTGGACTGGTTCGGCGTGGGCTAATGTAGCGGCTATGGGATTGGTAACAGTCCTATGGTCGATACAAAGTGTGTATCAATCAAAGGAAACAAAATGAAATCTATTAAAGTAAAACTCTCAGGCTCATCTGCCTTACTCATGCACTCTGATCGCTTTGCGAACCCGTTAGATCCACTAACTAAGGCTCACAAAGAACTGACAGGCAAGCGCAAGAAGACTGACGATGACCATATCGCAATTGCCAGAAGTGAATTCATTGGTGGATGCTACTGGAATGAGGATGCTGGCTTCTTTATTCCCGCACAAAACCTGGACTCATGCCTGATCGCGGCGGCTAAGCTTCAGAAGCTTGGCGTTAAATTCAAGCAAGGTGTACAGGTATTGGAAGACGAGCTGCCCATTGAGGGCTTTAAGAACATCTCACCTGAGAAGCTTTGGGAAAATCCAAAGAACGTGGATGCCCGTGGCGTGAAGGTCGGCATGGCTAAGATCATGCGCTACCGCCCCATCTTCCGTAACTGGGCACTGTCTGCCACTGTTATGGTAAATGAAGATGTAGTCAACATGAACGAAGTTAAGAAGGCACTGGTGGATGCTGGTGATTTGATTGGCTTGGGTGACTACCGCCCCCGCTTTGGCCGTTTCAAGGTTGAGTTTGCATGAGCGACCCAAAGCTTTTCCCTGCTTGGAAACAGGCGGTCAGAACGCTACTGGATAACGGACTCACGTACGGAAGTGTGCTTAAACGTAGCTACATTTCCGAACTATGCGAAGTTCCGAAGCCAGTCGATATTGATGATGTGCGGCGCTACGATTTAGAACTGTTGCGTTGCATTACCGAGATCAAAGACATTCTGCTTACAGCCCACTGTATGCTGATGGTCAGCGACCACGCAGGTAACTACATCATCATTGAACCTGAATCCCAAACTCAACACGCCGTTGACATAGGGGTCAAAGCAATCAGCCGAGAGATGAAGCGCATGGCTATGGGCGTGAGCTTCACCAAGACTGAACTGCTCACAGACGAAGGCCGTAAGAAAAACGCAGACGCTCAGGCGAAGATCTCAAAGCTAGCCGGAATGCTGAGCATTGAGAAGCGCGAGCTTCAGCAAATATCAGACAGGAGCCAACCATGAAATTCACAAACAAGTTTAACCTGCCGCAGACATTTGTTAATGTCATCCACCGCCCGACCTACTCTAAAGGTAAGGCTCACATCTCTGCTACAGAGATCATCAACTCACCCCGCATCGTTCAGCTTAAGAAGAAATACTGGGACGAGATAGAACAAGACGCAAGCGAGATGGTCTGGTCACTGTTCGGCTCTGCCGTCCACAATATCTTGGAACACGGCAAGGGTGACAACCACGTAGTCGAGGAACGTCTTCACCTTGAGTTTGAGGGATGGAGAATCTCAGGTGCTATTGACCTACAAGAAGTAGAACCCAATGGCACGATCACTATCTCAGACTACAAAGTCACAGGTGCATGGGCAGTGATGAATGAGAAGGATGACTGGCACCGCCAACTGAACATCTACGCTTGGATGGTGGAGAAGGTTAAGAAGGTACCAGTCGGTAAGCTTCAGATCATTGCCATCATTCGTGACTGGTCTGCCCGCGATGCTCAGACAAAAGAGAACTACCCAAACTCGCCAGTCGCGACCATTGATATTCCCCTGTGGACGTTTGAAGAGCGCGAGAAGTTTATGACCAAGCGCATCTACGAACACGGAACCGCTCTCTTTGAGATGGAGACTGACGGCGACCTGCCTGACTGTACCGCCGAAGAGATGTGGGAAAAGAAAACTAGCTACGCCTTGAAGAAGGATGGCAACGTCAGAGCCAAGAGTGTTCACGAGACACAAGAGGCGGCAGAAGAAGCCTTAGTCAAAGCCCTTGGCACGGCTAAGAAGAACGAAGGATTCTCTATTGAGATCCGCCAAGGTGAAAGAACACGTTGCAAAAGCTACTGCCAAGTCGCGCCGTTCTGTAACCAATACCAAAACTATATGAAAGAAATGCCATGATGCCCGATTTACCAGGAGATCTTAGGGAGATCATTCTTTTTAATCTTGAGGATGTGAAAAGAAAAATAGAACAGATTGAAGAACTATTGTGTTTATCAGAAGAGGAAGAAAATGAGCGCTCATAAAAAACTAATGGAAGCTAGATTCAAGCTTCTCTCTACAGAGATGAAGAAGTCAGGAATGAATAAGTTCGCTGGCTACTCTTACTTTGAACTGGGTGACTTCATCCCCCACATTCAGCAAATCTTTTATGAGGTGGGTCTGTGCGGCGTGGTGTCGTTTGACGCTATCCAAGCTACCCTATGTATCACCGACACAGAAGACGGCTCACAGATCGTTGTGACAAGCCCTATGGCCGAGGCTAACCTCAAGGGCGCACATCCCATCCAGAACCTAGGCGCGGTTGAATCCTATCAACGTCGCTACCTTTGGATGACAGCGATGGAGATCGTGGAACATGACATCATTGATGCCGCCCCTGCCGCCGAGCCTAAGCCAGAACCAAAGCCTGAACCAAAACCAGAAAAGCCCAAAGTCGTAGCGACAGGTAAGCCTCCCGCATTGATAGAGGGCAAGGATGAAATGGAACACTGGTACCTGAAGGTGACGGCAGAACCAGGCACAAGTATAGAGGAGTGGGTTTCTCTTGTAACAGATATGACGAAGTTGGGATTGGAGCAGGTCGGGTCAGAGGCTGACATTATGAAGCTCTTCACTCTCAACAGAGTCATATTCGACAGACTCAAAGCTGAAGACGAAGCAGGTCACAAAGCTTTGATGGCTGAATTTAAAAACGCTAAAGATAAATTGAAAGGTTAATCATGTCTCAATATCCAAACTCAGGAATGCTCGGTAAGGCCAAGCAACCCAAAGTAAATCCCAAGTCACCTGACTACACTGGTCACATTGACATTGACATCTCCATCTTGAAAGAGATGATTGAAGAGGCCAAAGCTGAGCAAGCTGACTCCGTGAAGATTAAGCTCGGTGCTTGGATCAAAGAGGGTCAATACGGAAAGTTCTTCAGCATCAAGGTCAGCACTTACAAGAAACCTGATGCCGCGCCAGCGCCTAAGATTGACGACGAAGACATCCCTTTTTAGACCATGAAGACCAGCAACTTTGAGGCGGTCAAGGTCGCCCTTAAGCAGGACAAATCAGGATTCGTTCTTACTTTGTCCATACATCCAGACGAGGTACCGGAGGAGATCCTCCGTGACTTCGTTGGTGCTAGATACCAAGTGGTCATGGTCAGGCTTAACTCTGACGAGCGACCCATGAACAGGGAGCAGGATCACGGGCACGACCCCGTTCGCATGGCGGGGATGCTATGCCGTGAACTAGCTTTCCACAAGTTCCTCTACGACGGCGGCCATATCTTTATGGCTAACGAAGAAGAGGCTACCAACTGGCTCAAAGAATACCTAAGTGTAGAGTCCAGAACAGAGATCAAAGACAACGCGAATGCACAACAAAAGCTACGCGGCTTATATCAGGAGTTTCAATCATGGAAGACAACCGCCTAGTCCCTTACTCAGTTCACCTTAAGCGCGAGGTGTACGACAAACTAAAGCTAGCCGCCGGTCAGAGGAAGGCTTCCGCCCTAGTGCGGGATGCTATTACGATGATCGTTGAGGGCGATGACGAGTTCAATGGTGGATACAACAAAGGTATCCGTGATGCAATCAGTTTGATTGAGAGTGATCTAATAGCCAGTCGGCTTAGCATTGACGATACAACTGTCTCTATCCATCTATGCAATCAATTGGAAGCCATGATCGTCAACCAAAATGTAAAGGTGAAGAAAAATGGTAAAGCGAAAACCTGAAGGCGTGGAGCGGCTCATTAAAGTTGACGATGTTGATCTACAACAGATGACACTCAGAGACTTCTTTGTTGCTTTCTCCCTGCTCAATACAATTCCTGGTGACAATGCAGAGCAAGATGCCCAACGTGCCTACGACAGGGCTGATGCGTTGATACGCGAGAGGTTTGTCAGGTCGTGAACAACAAGCTAACCGCCAAGCAACGTCTACACATAGCCCGCGTTAAGGCTCTGCCCTGCTCGGTCTGTGACGAACCAGGGCCTAGCGCGGCTCACCACGTAAAGCAACATCAGCAATATACTGTCGTGGCTTTATGTACGAGTTGTCACCAAGGCCCCGTCTTGGGCTGGCATGGGCAGAAACGGATGTGGGCAATCAAGAAGATGGATGAGCTTGATGCCCTAGCAATCACCATAGAGAGACTACTGGATGAACCCCTATCAAATAGATGAACCTACTGTCATCAGCTTCTCCGGCGGTAGAACGTCGGGGTATATGCTCTGGAAAGTAATTCAATACTATGAAGGCAGACTACCGAACGACGCGATGATTTGCTTCTGTAATACAGGGAAGGAAGACGAGGCAACCTTGCAGTTTGTCCATGATTGCGAGACTAACTGGAAGGTCAAGATCAACTGGTTGGAATATCACGTTGGTGATCCAAAGTACCGCGAGGTTACATTTGAAACCGCCAGTCGCAACGGCGAACCCTTTGATGCCCTGACCACCAAGAGAAACTACCTGCCAAACCCAGTGGCTAGGTTCTGTACGTCCGAGCTAAAGATCCTGACCATTGAGCGCTTTGCCAAGCTCAGTGGCTGGGATGAGTTTGATACTATGGTAGGCATCAGGGCTGACGAGAAACGCCGAGCCGCCAAGATGAGGGATAGTAAAAGAATGCCCCTGATTGAAGATGAGGTCTACCAAGAAACAGTCCAAGCCTTTTGGCGGAGCCAGCCTTTTGATTTAGGGCTTAGCTTCAGGGACGGTGTAACGCCCCTTGGGAATTGCGATCTATGCTTCCTGAAAGGGCCGAATCAAATCCTATCTTTAATCGCTCAGAAGCCCGATAGAGCCGTCTGGTGGGCAGAGCAAGAGAAGAAGATCAGTGGCACATTCAGGAACGACCGCCCCTCCTATGCCGACATGATGAAGTTCTCCATCCAACAGACGGATATGTTTGACAACGAAGGCGGCATCTCCTGCTTCTGTGGAGATTAGGGTTTATCCCTACGGGTGTCACAACGTTGCGACACCTTAAACCTGCGCCATCTTCCTTAGTTCTTTGACATTGATTGTCTTGAGGATCTCTCGCTCGGTTTCCCGTAGCTCTTGGATAGCCTCCTGCTTTTCAGAAGAACTCATCTCAGAAGCTGGCCGGTTTGTAATGTAGGTAATAGCTTTGCGAACCTTGCCAAGTGCATCAGTTATCTTATTAACATCCTTAGCCAGTCCGAACCTAGTCATCTTTGCTTCGGAGGATAGGTAGTCTTCTATCTTCTCTGGGCTTGTGGTCTTCAGATCTGACACCGTAGCCGCGACCTTGGCTACCTCATCCCTTAGAACATAGAAGTCATTCTTAAGTCCAGACTCATACTCTCTAGAGATGAAGCCGCTGGTTCCTGGTAATGTAGCCATAGCATCCCGCAAGCTCAGGCTTGGGCGGTCTACGTTGGGGTCACTATGCAGGATGGGGTTAGTCATGTAGATAACCAAACCGCCAGCAGAGCCAAACATTCCACGCATCAAGTGATCCACCGCAATAGGCGACACCAGACCAGTCGCGCCGAGAAGCTTGGCAATCTCAGAAGTCGTATCGCTGAACTGCTGGGCAGTCTCTTTCTTCTTCTCAAACTCACCGATCAATGGGCGACCAGAGAAGAAGTTGTAATTGATGCCAACCTCAACCAAAGGCTTGATGGCTTGAGGAACCACGGTCGGGCTGAGCAGGGCGGAACCAAGGGCGGCCTTCACGGAGTCCCTGAACTTACGGCCATCCTCATAACCTTTGTCAGTAAGCAACAGATATGTATGCTCAGTGATAATTTTAGGCAGAGTAAATAGATCAGCACGTAAAGGTATGCTAAGTCCACCAGTGCCTGGAATCATCAGCAGGCGGTCACGCACCACGGCAGGCTTGTTCTCGTAGTCCTCGTCATCCCCGTTCAGTATTGCATACAGCAGGGATAGAGTCATCACTGAGCCAGTGGTAGCGATCAGCGTCTTGAAAGCATTCTCTCTCTCGGTAGGAGAAGAGCCAACGCCGGTGATGGTCTTATACGCCACGTTCTGGGCGGCAAGGTAGGCGTTAAAGAACGGAATGACCTGACCAGCTAGGGCTAGCGTCTTACTGCTACCCTTACGGCGCACGTTCCAGATCTCAAACGCTTTCTCTAAAGCTTCGGCTTCGCTTAGACCTTGGTCTATAGAAGCCGTATACACCGCCTGACGGACAGCGTTATCAGATGCCATAGCAATGTGGGACAGGGTATCTTTTACTTTACCCAGCACACCTGGACGCGCTTTGAATCCTGCATAGATCTCAGCATCAAGGCGAACCATCTCGGCAGTGAAGTCTCTTACACCCACGACACCATACTTCTTAAGATTTTCGTGCGTCTGGCTTTGCTTGAACAAAGTAGTAAGGAACTCTTTAGCGGCGCGGGCAGGGATAGTCAGTGCGTACCTAGGCTTAAGGCCAGAGGTAAACATGGCAGCAAAGGAGTCCTGCGGTAACTGGGACACAGAGAACAATGGATACAGAACCACGGTCTGACGAAGCCAGTTGGATAGCTCAGACATCCACTTCCAAGATGGAATGACGATGGCCTCTAGGCCATTAAAAGCATCCATGAACAACGGGTCGTCCATGCTGTATTCAGTTTGCTTGCCGTTCTTCCAGACCTTGACAACGTTTACTCTCTCAACCTTTGGTGTTAAGAGGTACTTTGTACTGCCGTCCTCATCTTCAAACTCAACAACCTCAAAGCCATCAAGCTCTTTGTTTGCAATGCCAGCTTGCTTGAGTGAATCAAATGGTTTGGCACCACTAGAAACCTTGCCAACTATTGGTTGCTTGTCTGCGTCTACACCAGTAATGCCCAGGTTATCTTTGTTCTTTACGTCTTTAATCTTTGTTGCGGCACCGACCTCTTCGGCGGCATCAGCTAAGGCAACGGCAGACTTATTTCTCACGGCACGGTTCACTGAGTATTGAGTCCAGCGAATCATGTTGTCAAAGATGTCATTGACAGGCTTGTCTGATCCTTTGAGCTTCTTCTCTTTAGCCTGAACCATTAGACCACGGATGTACTCCTTCGGCCCTTTACCTTCTTCAAGTTGTTCCTCGCGGAAGAATGGAACGTAGTCAGCGTTGTCCAGTAAGAACTCAGCTTCTTCTTCTGTCCACAACCCAGAGTCAACCAGAATCCTAGAGGTGTTAGCGCGGATAGAATTCCAAGTCTTTACCGCCGCATTCAACTCAGGCATGACGCTAAACAAAGACATACCCGCCGCGATCTGATCCTCAACACTCAACTCGCTCGCGCCGTTGATCTTGTGGATAAACTTCTTTTCAGTCAAGCGCCTAGAAGCTTTCTCACTCAGGGCACTAGCCGCGACTGGCTTGCTTGAACGAATGGAGGCGGCCTCGGCCTTCATCTCAGCTACCTCGCGGTCAATCTGATTATTGAACTCAACCATTGACTTAAGACGCTTAGCCTCAAAAGCCGTATGAGCAATGACCTCGGCCTCTGCCTTTGTCTTGCCGTACTTCTCAGCTATGACATCAATGTCTTTGGATAGCTGGATAAAGTTGGCATCGTCTTTGTAAGACTCCCACTTGTGAAGCTCGTTGTTGTACTTAAGGTTTCCCTCAGTAATGAAAAGACTAGCAAGCGCATCGGCATGGACAGTCTGACTGATACTCGTATTGAGCAACGTACCGATCTTATCTTTGGCACTCATCGTGGAATCATAGATAGCACGGCGGATCTTGTTGTTCAAGGCGGCATCGCTAGAGAACGCCATAGTCTGAACCTTATCCAAGAAGGATGTGACAGACTTGCTTGCCTCTTCAGCCGTGCCCTTTGGATTGTCTTTGATGTTGTCCCAAGACTCGCGAACCTTAGCCCTGTAGCTAGGCTCGGGTGGCTTAACCTTGCGGCCAAGCTGGGCCATTATGCTGTCTGCATCTTTAGATGGCGTACCCTCTTGGTTAGCAAACAACTCCTGAACCTTCTTAGAGAACAAGCTTTGCTGTACGCCAGTGGTAGCTTTCTTTTTGCCAGGCCCAAAAGAATATCCCTGCCTCTCTATACCCTCAGAAATTTCCTCAATATCTACAGAGAGAAGCTCATCTGTTGTCCTAACCAAGCGGTCAAGGGCGCTCTCGTAAGGAGGAGCCACGCCAAGAACTTTACGAATCAGATCAATAAGCTTGCTGAAAACAGTACCTTCTCCGACCTTGATGCCGGACATATACTTCTGCATCCGCTCATCGGTGATGCCCCAAGAGATCATCTCATCGTCATTTCTAAAGGCATTGTTTTTTCTGTCGTAATAATCTTTAGCAATACCTGACAGGGTGCCGTTCTTGAAATCCTTTTGGTAGTGTGCAATAACTTGATTAAAAAGAAGTCTAACTTCTTTGACCAATGGGTCGCTGGCCTGTAAGAAATGCAACTGACCACGGGTGGCAACGTGCAACAACTCGTGCAAGATTGTTCGGTACTCAACTCCAGGAGGATAGCCATCTTGGTTTTTAAATACCGTTGGGCCATTTAAAATAATCCTGATAGTTGTATCTTCGCCTTTAGATTTATCACCCCAAATAAAACTAGCCACGCCTCTGGCATTTTTCATTGGCAGTACAGGAGTATTTGGGCGGGTAGTTCCAGTCAGAATATCGAATCCAAAGCGAACGCCTTTGGCTTCCATCTGCTTAATGCGGGCGTAAACCTTCTGAGCAAAGTACTTTGCTACGGGGTTGGGAGCATTGTCTATTGCCCACTTTGACACCTCAACTAAAGTCTTACCTTTAATCTGTTCGGCAATCTCTAAGTTTTCTTTGGTGTTGTTAAAGCCTAGGGTTGAACCTTCTGCTGAGTACAGGAAGTCTTCCTTTGGTGCGTACTCCACATCTTTGGCAAGGATGAAGTTACCAACTTGAATTAACTCAGAAGCCTTTATTACAGGCTCACCAGTTACGCGGTCGTAGAAGTAACCACGTTGTGCGGGGTTAAAGTTAACCTGAGTCCATGCAGGATCTTTACCTAGACGCTGAACCTCGGCATAAGCTTTCTCTGGAGTGATTGGAACCCATGTTCCTTCGGCGGTTTGCAGTGGTTCTTTAACCGGATAAATGCCCATGTTTAGGCTTTTCTCCTGATCGCGAGGAGCAAAGAACACATCTTTAATGCGGGCTACGCTTGCATAAGAGATAACTTCGCCAGCGTTCTTCAAAGCTTTCTTTGTTTTTTTGCTTATGTTTTCTGTGCCGGTATGAATGGAAACAACATTAGCACCAGCATCGCGAGCAGGCAAGTCCATACGCAAACCAACTCGCTCACCCTCTGCAATGGGGGCGTTTAGCATACCTTTACCGCCGCCGCGCAGGGCGGTTTCCATTTGCTCGTTAGTAGCTGGTGGCTGTAACTTTTGTATGTCAACGTCCGTGATGGGCGTGTAGTAATCAACGTACTTCGTAAACTCTTCACGGCTCATCGTTCCTTCTTGGAACTTTCTGCCTGCGGCTTGAACCTGTAAATGTCTACCCTTGCTAGGTTTAAGACCAGTCGTATCTAACTCAGGCGGTTTTGCCTTTGCAGATGTGGTGAAGATGTCCTTCTGCCCACGGGCGGCGGCCTCGTCAGCCTCGCGGTCACTGCCAGTCAGGGTGAAATCAGCCTTAGCCGCATCAGCTTTAGCTTTATCTTCCTTAGCCTTCTCTTCATCCTTGCGTTGCTTCTCCGCTTTGGCGGCGGCATCTTGCTTGTCAATGATGTCTTGAGGCGTAGGACTGGTTAGCCCTTCTGCCGGAGTAACATCTTTTCCTTCGCGTTCTGGAGTAACTCTAGTCTCGCTTTTGGCGGGAGCTTCCTCAGTTGCTCTATCAATTTCTGCTTGTTCATCGGTTGTTTGTTGGATTTCACGGTTGACCTCCTCTAATGTTAAAAACTCACGGATGGCATTCTCTAGCTCTTCCACCGTGTTATCTAAATTCTGGATAGCCATAGTGGTATCAAAGGTGTAGTAGTTCTGTCTACGAACCTTCTCTTTGATGTACTCGACCGACTCTTGTTCATCATAGAACTCTGACAACGGCCTCATGCGCGGGGGCAGGAAGTCGTCAAGCTTGCTATCGGAGACTAAGGAGGACATATCCGTGCCGCCTACGCCACCCTTCTTCTGCAATGACTTGAACATTAAACCTGGGCCAATGTCTTCTACTTCCTCGGGGGTCAGCTTGCCGCGCAGAGCAGTCCACAAACTTAAACCTTTGGCTTTGCCTTGGGTGTAGCGTCTACGTGACTTCTCTGCCCTACCCAAATCTTTCTGCAAGTCTTCAACTTCCTGAAGCTGGGGGGCAGGCTCGCCCTCAATGGGCGTAGCTTCAATAAAAGGAGGAGCCTCCTCCAAGACGGGAGGTGTAACGGGAGGAGTTATATCTTCTTCCGTCTGAGTCTCTAGCTTGGCGGCGGCAATGGCATCTTCTTCTGGCTTGACCTCAGTCTCATAGATCTTATTAAACCCTTGCTCAAGAATGGCAATGGTTTCCTCTAAGTCAGCCTTCTCTTTAACAATCCTAGCCCTAGCCTCCAAAATAACTGGGTTAGTGTTTGCATCAACACGTTGCTCTAAATCTTTTATCTGCGTGTTGTACTGCTTGAGCTTAGCCTTCTCAGCATCAAGACGGTTCTTCTCTACGATGGCGGCCAAAGGATCGACCGGAGCGCCAAGCAAAGACCGCTCATAGCCAACTTCAGCAGGCTTCATCTCAGAGATAGGACTAACGGCCTCCTTCTCAACAGGTTGAGGAGCGTACTGATCTTCAAACTTCTTCTTGTCGTATGCGTCCAACTCTTCTTGAGTATTAGCCACAGACCCATCAGGCAAAATCCTAGGCGTGAAAGGTTCTGACATACCAATTGCCAAAGGTTCTGCTGGGGCAACTGGAGCATTTGGGGCAGGTTCTGGGGCAACAGATGCTTGAGCCGCAGGAGGCGTTACAACTGGAGGGGGTGTAGGTCTACCAGACAAGGCGGCAATAGGAGCGGCACCCAAGGCACCAGCCAAGGCTTCACCCGTTGCGGCACCAGCCACGCCAGCAAACGTATCCACATCAAAGCCACCACGTTGGAGCGCAATGTTCTGAGCCAAACGTTCTTGGCCGCCTTGAACACCTTCGGGAATAGATTCTTTTACAACAGTCTCGCCGACTCGTCGAGCTAAACCTGGAGCGGCACCAGCACGACCCGCAGGAGTTAAGAGCTTTTCAACACCAGAGCTACCAGCCAATCTACCTAACGCTCCACCCAAAGCAATCTGCTCAAAGTTATTGCCAAAGTAATTCTGCGCCGCATCAGCTTTCTGCTTAGCAACATCAGGGTTGGCACCAGCCTCTACCTCTGCCTGATAAACGCCCTCATAGATAGAACCCTTTACCGCACCCAAACCTTGGGCGGTAGCAATACTCGCAGGAGCCTTCTCTGCAACGGCGGCAATTGCTCTAACGGCACCAGGCCCCAAGCGCATAGCGGCGGCAACAGGGGCGGCAAACATCGCAGGTAAGTAAGGAACAAACGATCCAATAGCTTGCGCGGCAGTCTGAAGGGGAGCCTCTATTACGTTTTGTCCAGCCGCTTTAATCTCTTGCAAGAAACTTCCGCTCTGCTCTGCGGCCTTCATACGCTCGGCTTGACGTTGCATCTCAGCCTGACGCTCAGGTGTCATGCCCGTCTGCAAACCCTGTATGCCTTGAGATAACTTGGAGGATGCAATATTCTCTGCACCCGCCACATCAGTTAAAGCTTTGGTGCTTCCAAGCGCACCAATGCCAAAGGATGCACCAAGATCCCCCAAGGAGAATCCTGCTGGGCCAGTAGGCTTCTTTCCAAATAGGTCAGCGCTAAGATCTCGACCTTTAGATTTATCCCCTTCGGGGCCAAATAGCTCCGAACTCAGATCGCGTCCAGCCATGACTATTCCTTATTGAATTGTGTAACCGCGAGCTTTCGCGGCTTCAATCACCTGTTGCTCAGTCTTACCGCTAGATGCGGCAGTAGTTTTTACGTCAGCCATACTCATAGTCTTGCCACCAGCAATAGACCCAAGACCAGCCATCTGTGAAATCTTAGCATTAACACCTTCCAATAGGGCAGCGTCTTTAGCTTTTTGTGCCGCTGGCGTTAGTGGATTGGAAACGCTATCACTGTAAACCTTTTGCAAAGTTTTCAATTCATTCAAGTCTTGACGCTCACCAGATCCAGTCTGAGCATTGCGATAAGCTTGGAAGCCCTCAAAGTAAGACTTTCCTGGGTTCTTTTCCAAGTAGCTACCAATGACCTTCTCAGCCATACGTTGCTCAGCAGACGGCATGCCTGCAACACTGGCGCGAGCTTGACGATCTAGCGCCGCTGTTCTCTCGCGAGAGCCAATCTCCTTGTCGCTAATACGCTCAGCGCTCTCAATCCTAGCAGTCTGACCTGCGGCCTGAACAGCCAACTCTCTATCTTTTTGCTGATACTCAAAGATCTTGACCTTACTGTCATAGACACTCTTAGCATCGCCGCGTTCTTCCGCACGGCGCAGGTTAGCAATCTCAAACTTGAGCTTGGCATTGTTGTCTTGACGCTCTTGCTGAACCTTTTCATAGGCAATTTGGCGCTCATCAGCTTCGGTAGCGGCTCTACCAGCCGACCTGCCAAAGCCACCGAATACAGCACCAATGCCCTTTTGTCCACGAGAAGCCTCACCCGAATCAATCAAAGCTTGGAAGAAGTCACGCTTAGCGCGGTCAGCTTCGCGTTGCTTAAATCTCTCATCATCTTGCTTGCTCTTGCCTTCTCTCTCGGCTACATACCTTAAGTATTCTTCGCCAATAGGAGTTTGTTTGGGAGGTGCAAACTCAGGTAAAGCAGTGGGTCTGGTAGATGCTTTCATCTCATCATTAAGCAACTGCATAGCGGCACTTACCTGAGCAGGCGCGGCAGGAACTTGAGGCATTTGAGCCATAGGCGGTGCACTAGGGGCGGCAGGTGTAGCGCTAGGCGCAGGAGGAGGAGCAATGCTACCAATACCCGCATTCTGACGAAGCAAGCGGGCTGTCTCTGCGGCACTTTGATTGTTGGGATCCATTACAGGTTGAGGGCGAGCCTGTTGTACGGCAGGAGGAGTGGCACCCAAACCCATTTGTGCTTTCAATGCACCCACATCACCACGGTTAAAGGCGGCTTTATCTACACCAGCCTCAGCCATTTGTCGTTCGTATTGTTGCTTAGCCACTTGGAAAGCGGCTTGAGCCTGAGCATCTGCCTGTTGTGCGGCGGCGTAGCCTTCTGGATCTCTCCTACGCTCAAGGGTTCCGTATTGACGTAACCTTTGTTTAGCACTCTCAGCGGCGCGAGCGGCCTCGTCAATCACCAAGTCACCCTCAGCAAAGGCAATGATCCCGCCAGAAGCAAAGCTCATATCCCCAGCAGGTAAACGAGTAATGCCACCGGCGGCCATAGCCATTTCTTCTTCAGGTTGTTCAGTAGGTTCAGGCGAACCCTCTGGAATTGTAGGAGCCTGTGCGCCTTGCATAGCAGACTGCTGAGCCATCTGACCTTGACGCAATTTTTGTAAGCTAAGCAAACCAACTTGCTGTTCAATGTTGTCTTTGACCGTACCTTGGGGCGCTTGAGCAGGTTGTTTCTCCATCTGCTTTCGGCGGTTAAGCTCACCTAAAGCTAGGTACGGAGGCACCTGCGGGTTCTCCCCATTGGCATAGCCCATGATGGCTTGCGTTGGAAGATCTTTTAAGCGATCTTGGATTTGTATCAAATTCATTTTTAATCCTTACGCATTAAAGGCCAAGATTCTTTAAACCAGCCATTAACTGCCCCATTCCGCCAACTGTAGCGTTCAAGCTACCAAGCCCGCTCATCTGGGCTGGCTGGTTACTAACTGTAGAAATAGGTAAACCTTGGAGCATGGACTGCTGGAACTGAAGCATCTTCTGCGGGTAGTCACGTTGAGCTAAGAACTCATTGTAGTCTGCACTAATACCTTGCTGTTCAATGCCGCGTTGCTGGCCGCCTTGCTCTGACATCAACTCAGCCAAAGTCTTAGCCTGGCCTTGCTCAACATTAAACTGTTGCATAGCTTTGTCGTACGCATTTGCGTACCCTTGGCCGATAGTCTTGTTCTGTTCTTGAAGCAGATTACGGTTAGCCTCAGATTCCATGATGGCTTGACGGCCACCGCCGTAACCACCAGCTTGAGTAAGCTTAGCCAAATTAGGCTGAAGATTCATCTGCGACTGGCGGCGTAGCTCATCCATCTGAGGAGTTAGTACGTTCTGCAAATACGGGTTCATGTACTGACCAGCAATACCTGTAGGCGCAGTAGGTTGACCCATCGTAGGTGCGCCCATAGGAGCGCCCGCGCCCATGCCTATTGGGGCAGGAGCAAAAGAATTGGCACCCATAGCAGGGGGCTGATAAGCACCAGCAGAACTAAAGGTCTGACCAAGCTGGCTTGGGAACGATAAGTTACCCAAACCTTGGAACACTTTAGATTGAAGGCCAGACTCAGCGGCAGTCTGTGGGCCACCGTAGACTTGATAAGGTTGTTCTGAAAGTGCTTCGGCCTTGCCGAGCATACTGGTTACATACGGGCCTGCATACTCAGACAGGGTTTGCTGAGAAGAGCCTACGCTAGACGGCGCTGATGGTGCTGTAGCCATGATAATTCCTTATGCGGGTAAATGTTTGTCAGCCTTACTGTTGGCCGCGATGTTTTTCATACTCTTGCTACGGGCTTTCTTAATGCGATCCATCATGGCGTAAAGCTTTCTTGCTCCCGCCTCTGTCGATCCATTACCCAGTTCAGAAACAATACGAGCAGGCACAACAAACTCGCCATCAGCAAGACGAGCGGGTTGCTTGTCACCAATGGTTGCAGGGATGTCATCAGACACACCATCACCTGGGCCGCGAAGTAGTTGTCCACCATCTGAGTATCCTCCTAAGCTAGCTATACCACCTGCGGCATAAGTATCTTGTATGGTTGGGTTTGGTTGCGTAACCTGCTCAACTGGGGCAACCGAAGCGGCTGGCGCGGCGGCGGCTTGAGGCGTGTAAACCATAGGAGAAAAATACGTTACACCGCCAGAACCAGGACGGCGGGCAATCCCAGCATTTGGCCCCATTGCGGCTTGGTAACGGGCTTGAACATCAGCCAAGGGTGCTTGAGTTGCAGTGGCAATCTGCTGAGGAGAAACGCCATACTCGTTCATTGAGCGAGCAATCATGGCATCGTTAAGCCCTGGTCTTCTTAAGTAGTCCATGACGGCTTCATTAGAAGGTGCTGGGCCACGGTTGACTGTGCTAACAGGAGGTGCGTACTGTGTACGTGAAGCTGTGTACTTAGGTATTCCACCACGGTATCCAGCAAAACCACCGCCTCCTCCGCCACCCATGCTATTGAGCAAAGCACCAATACCGCCAAGGCTAGCTAGTTGCGCCCCCGTCCCCGACTTGCCAGACAGTATTCCTTTAAGGGAATCTAATATACCAGGATCGTAATTGATGCTAGACAAGATGTCGGCATTGGATGGAGATGAGCCTAAGTCATTGTAGGTAAACGCATTGTTTCTAGGATCATCTAAAAATTCGTTTATATCCATATTAGCCTCTTGATTGAATAATTTGCATTAACTCGTCTTGCGTCATGTTGTTGTCGCCTGAAGAAAATATTTGTTGCAGTAGTGCAGATATGTCATTTTCGCCGCCTTTTGCTTGTTGTGCAACAGGTGCGGCTTGAGGGGGCGCTTCTGCGCCAGCCCTAGTTACGCTTAGCTCTTGGTACGGAGCCATCATCAGTTGTCCAGTTGGAGAAACTTGTTGCTTCTGACCGCCAAACTCTTTGCCGTAATAGAACACATTAGCTAGCGGCGCTGGCTCTCCACCTCCGCCGCCCGTGGTCGGCATTTGAGTTTGAGTTGGTGTAGCAGTTTTTTTAACTGGGGTTTTTACAACCGGTTTAACTGGTGTTACTGGCGTAACTGTTGGCGGCGTGACCGTTGGTGGCGTTACCACGGAGGGTGTAAACACACTTGGCGGCTCATACGTACCAAGAATACTAACTCCGCCCACATTGATTGCGTCAGGCGTAGATACATTTACGTCTGTATTAACAGTCGGGTTAACCGTTGGGGTGGTCGTAACAGTAGGGTTGACTGCTGGATTGGTGTTAACCGTTGGGTTGACGTTTGGATTAACGTTAACATTTGGATTGACGTTAACGTTAGGATTAACATTAGCATTAGGGTTAGTGTTTACATTAGCATTAACGTTTGGATTGACATTTGGATTGACGTTTGCATTGACATTGGCGTTAACGTTTGCATCTGTCGCCGTATTGGTAGCAGCATTATTAGCGGCATTTGTATTGGCCGCCGTTGTTGTAGCCGCATTTGTACCAGTTGTACTTCCAGTATCTGCTCCGGTTGTTGCCCCTGTATTTGCACCAGTTGTAGTGCTTGTAGTAGCTCCAGTGTTTGCGCCAGTTGTCGCTCCGGTTGTTGCTCCTGTGGTAGACGCGGTAGTTGTACCGGTAGTAGCTCCCGTAGTAGCGCCGGTAGTTGTGCCTGTAGTAGCTCCTGTTGTTGTGCTAGTAACTGGAGCGGCAGTAACAGTACCTGAAGAGTTAGTTGTCAAAGTAACTTCAGAACCAGGGGTAGAGCTAGTTGTAATGTTAACTACCTGAGCTTTTCCTGAACTATCTACAACCAATGCAGTTCCCGTAGAAGCATCAGTTGCAACCACTATGCCGGTGTTTGCCGAAGTTGCTCCGGTCGTAGCTCCAGTTGTAGCTCCGGTAGTGGCACCCGTAGTAGCGTCTGTTGTAGTCCCAACATTACCTGTAGTAACACCAGTACCTTGAGTAGTAGATAGATCGCCCAAAGTTGTGGGCGCGTTAGTATCCGTTAACCCAGCCGCCGTTAAGTCGTTAACAACATCAACATCAGTGTCTATTACAGGTTGGCCTGTAGAAGTGTCAACAAAAGAACTTAGTTGCCCACTATTATTTGTAGACGTAATACCAGAGTTATTCAGTTCTTGTGTAAATGTGTTCTGAACATCAGCTACTGTATTGTTAATATTTGACGCGGCATCAATACTGGCGGTTGTTTTACCAGCCACAAAACCACCGACCACGCCTTGGGTC
>Ga0315909_10000871_pt1 | contig 40317 bp, 34 predicted proteins | sample LakEriMetagenome_11_FD_203527 | JGI IMG/M metagenome (GOLD analysis project Ga0315909, IMG submission 203527) | Freshwater fungal communities from buoy surface, Lake Erie, Ohio, United States - Buoy 2 MA125 | ecosystem: Environmental > Aquatic > Freshwater > Lake | place: USA: Lake Erie, Ohio... | reverse complement strand
TACAACTTGGTTAATCCTGTCTAAATCTCCGATAACACCTTTTATTGCTGCAAGCGCATTCAAAGTACAAATCTGTGCTGCTTTATGAGCTTCTTCTACAAAAACGTCTTGACCTAATATTCCTTTTAACACTAGATCCCCTTTGACCAGGGGCAGTTGACCTGCGGTGAAAACTAATTTCCCTGACTGTTTTGCAGGAACATAAGACGCTAGGGGTTTTGGAATTTCAGGTAAAATTAGCCCTAGCATTTGTATTTTTGATTCGATTCTTGACAACTTTTTTCTCCAGTCGCTTACCATTATTAATCCAGTTAATTAAATACTAACAAATAAATAACTATAAACCTAGGATAATCACATACCATAACACTTAAAAAGGTATGTTTATCACCAAAGCGAATTATGCAGTTGAATAAATTCTATACTCATACCCTATAGTCGGGTGTATGAAAAGTAAGGTCATAGTTGACGTAAATAAAGTTAGATTCACGATTTTGGCCCTTTTATTATTGATTTTTCTATTCTTCCCACTTGGGCCTTCGAATTCGAAACTATTGATTTCATGGCCTTTAAATAATTCTATTGATTTTATATTAATTACAACTTTAATTATTGCGTTTAATTACCTTTTTTCCTCTGAATTACAAATTAAGAGAGTACGCTTCTATATATTTTTCGTTTTAACTTTTATCATGATTCTATTAAAAATTCTATTTCTAAATAGTAATTTAGAATTTCGCGGGTGTTATAAAATTATCTCGCCAATAAATTTGGAATACGCTTCAACCTATGGTTGCGAACGATCTTGGGAAAATCTCTTCACTGATGATTTCACGAGAAATGACTCAAATATTAATTTTGGTTTTAACCAAGAAAGTAAAAAAGTTAATAAACATATAAATGATGGAAATTGGAATTTATCTGCACTAAATAGTGGGGTGTATGCCTATTACCAAGATGATCAACCAAATCCATACAAATTAAATTTAGAGATATCTTGGATTGCAACTCTACTAAACAAACAGTCCATCCAAGTTGGTTACTTGGGTGAAGGCAAAATTAAGGTCAACGATGAAGTACTAGACTTACCTGAAAGTTATAGCGAGTTAACTTTTAAAACTATTGAATTAAATAATGACGTTAATAATATTCAACTTATATTCAAGTGGGATAAATCTAGTGCAAAAGAGAATTATGCTGCTATTTCATTGAAAAACCTTAATGGAGAATTAATACAAAACTATAATCCATTAGCTAATGTTGTGTTAGGAGCCGTTATTAATATTTTCTCCATAGGGGGAATAATATTTTTATTAATTATAGTAGCTACTCATTTTATTCAAAGGCTTTCAAAACATAATATTAGAATAAATATCCTTAATCTTTTCCTACTTACACTAACTGGTGGTATTAGTCTTGTTTATTACAATCTTGATCCAAATTTTATTACGTTATCAGCATATTTGATTGTCGTTTTTTTGTTACTTTTTTTAGTAAATAAATTATATAAGAATAGATTATTTTTTGGTTTATCTAATTTGTATCTTTTATGTATTGCATTAATTCTGAATAGTAAATTTGGGGATGGAAATTTTACAAAAGTAATTTACAGATCTCGCAGCGATGATTTCTTAACTTACGAATCATTTGCACGAAATATTCTTACCTCAGGAAGTTTACAAGGCGGAGAAGATGTTTTTGTGTATTCTCCTCTTATTCGATATCTGTTGTTAGTAATTCATTTTTTTATAGGAGATGCTGATAATTTGATTTTCGTTATATATTTGTTTTTTTTATTTTTTGCAGTCAATCTCTTATTCAAAAATTTGAATTTAAAACTCAGTAGCATTAAAGCACAAAATTTTATATTGATTTTGACTTTATTGTTTTTCGTTTTTTTCTTGAGTAGTCCACCGATTTTTTTTGGAGGATTTACACTATTATCCGAATCGCCTACCTGGGTAATTTTAATATTTATATTTGCAAACTTGTGTAAAGAAAAGCACAGTACTATTAATTATATCCTAGTATTTTTCCTATCAGGCATTTTAACTATGTTTAGAGCAAACCAAATAGTAGGTGTGTTCATTATTTTGATCCTTTCTCTAAAATTATTTTTGGATTCATCACCTAATTTACTTAGAAAACAGTACTTGTATAAAATTTGCTTTCTTCTTACTCCGGCTTTTTTATCAAGTTTTTTAACAACTTTTTTTCATAATATTTACTATGGTCAAAAGATTCAATTTTTACAAACAAGTCTTCCTCTACCAGTGAATTTTCCGTTACAGGTATCAGACATTTTCAGCATTGGATCCGATCCTGGTATTAGAGATGCTATTATTGAACAAGCAAAGGGTTTACTTGCATTCTCCCCTGATTTACTCACTAATGACTATTTTGATATATTTTTGGTTTCTGTGAGGTTTGCACAAGTAGGATTTTTACTGTTGTGCTTCTATCTACTATGGAATTTTTCTCAAAATAAATTGTCATTTTTTATCGCCCTTTGTATCCCAATTGGTTTTTTGTTACCACACTTATTTATACAAATATTTGTTTATCACCCTCGTCATATTGTGATTGGTTACTTATCCATTTATTTAATCCTGATATATGTTCTTGTAAATATTGACAGGGCATCCAAAAAACAAAAAATTAGCAACAATGAACCACTCAAGTCTTGGATTGTGTAGCCTATTAAACGTTAAAGTTAGTGCCTCCAAACTGAGTTCATTAATCATATGGGAGAATTAATAAGGAGGGCTCGCCTAGTGGCCGATGGCACCGGTCTTGAAAACCGGAAGGGGTTCACGCTCCTCGTGGGTTCAAATCCCACGCCCTCCGCGCTTGGTATTTAAAACCTTCTCTTTTAACAAAATTAATTCGATAATCGCAAAGTAAAAAAGGCCCCTTTGAAAACATGACTGTGAAATTTAAGAAATTTACAGCAGATATTTTTAGGAATTAACTCTCCGATATAGTTGCCATGAAGGCAGTAGACTCTAGGAGGCGTCGCCTAGCCCGGTCCATGGCACCCGCCTGCTAAGTGGGAGGGGGGTAAAACCTCCACGAGGGTTCAAATCCCTCCGCCTCCGCACAACGTACTAATTTTGGCGCTCGTAGCTCAACGGATAGAGCATCTGACTACGGATCAGAAGGTTAGGGGTTCAAATCCCTTCGGGCGCACTCAACATACTTTTGAAAGCATTTAATTAAAAATGTATTTTGTTCCTTAATTAAGTTCTTCATACGCTCGACGCATAATCACTAGAATTGCAAAATAAGAACAAAAACACCAAAAACATCATTTAATTTTTCAATCTCAAAATAAATCGCTTGATTATATCGTGAACATTAATTAATAGGTTCTGTACTCGGTTTTTGAGTTTTAGATGTTAAGATAATTACATTAACTTTTAACCCATGATTAGTTTATTCACAAAAACATTATAACTTAAAAATTTGAAAGTCCTTATTATATTCCGAGAGTTCAACATGCCTAAATCTTTTGCTATCAGAAAATATCTTGATATATTTGGATGATATAATAAGATGCTCATTGTACAAATAAATTAATTTAGTTATCAAGTTAATAACATCTTAAATTGAGGGATTGAATTATGCTACAATTATACAAATGAGGTAGTGAATAAATGTTTAAATTTACAAAATATGATTAAATAACTATTAAACTGCCAATGAGAAATTTAGAGATAAAGTATTACATTTTAAGAGAGTCTGAATATGAATTTAAAAATCTTGAATACAACTTATTGTGGTGAACAACCGTTTCTATGTTGTTTATAACTTGAGATGCCATTCCTATGATTACGAGTTTAGATAAATACTAATCTTATCAAACTTAATAAAATACACTGTGATACTATAGATTCATGAAAAAATTCGCTAATTTACTAATCCAGGTGTATAAGACTCCCAGATTATTACTATTCAAATCAGAAATTTTATATGTTGAATAATCTTAAAGGTAATTTAAATAGGATATTATCAAGATCTAAATTAACGCATAAAATTTGGAGTGATGCCGTTTATAAAGAGCAATTCAGTATCGGCAGAATGAACACAAATGAACTACGTGATATTCTACTTAAAAATTATCCACTCAAATATATTTGTCCGAATGAAATACTCGATCTTCTCGCACTCAATTTACAATCAACCGTTAAAAAAAATTCACTTAATTGGGTCCACGGTTATATTCTATATTCTTTCATCAATGATTACATGGATAAAAATTCCGATAAATTCATCACTTTTTTAGAAACGGGGACCGCAAGGGGTTTTAGTGCCACACTTGTACACAAAATTCTAAATATGAGGTGCCAAAATTTTCAAATTATTACTATTGATTTGATAGGACATCATGAAAAAAGATATTGGAACTCTTTAGGTGACTCTAATGGAAGGCGAACAAGAAAAGAACTAATTGAGTTTTTAGATTCATCATACACAAAAAATATTTTTTTTCTAAAAGGTAAATCTGTAAAGCAAATTCAGAAATTAAATCTTGATCGAATAAATATAGCTTTTGTAGATTCTGTACATGATTATGCAACAGTTATTGAAGAATTTAGATCTATCAAACGTTCACAAAGATTAGGTGATATCATAATTTTTGACGACGTTGTTTTTGAAAAATATCCTGGAGTCTTTAAAGCAATAAATGAGATAAAATCAACTGCAGAGTATAATGTTAAATTATTACCACTTTCTAGCAGTCGTGGTTTTGCGATTGCGCGTAGAATTTAAAATTCTGATGATTAAGATTAATTCTGTATGAATAATTTACAAAAAAAAATTGTTAAATATTCAAACATTATTATTGACAAAATTAGATATTGGCCAAGAAGTGTTCTTTCGATCGATGAAATCGAAACTTTAAGCAAGAATTACAAAAAATGTGCCATTCTATGCAAGGGTGCCTCCCTTAAAGAATTTATGAATTCGAAGGATGATTTTGATATCTATATTCTTGTTAATTTTGAAAAGTCAATGGAAACATATGTTGAACTTTTTAATAAAATATCTTTAAAGCCAGTAATTATTTTCTCGTCTTTAGACGAGTTAATTCTTTCAAAAGCAACAAAATCAAAATTGAAAGTCGTTGGGACATATTTAAGGCTGGTTAAAAATGAGCGGGAAACTTTAAATGCAAACAGAATCCGCAGAAGATTGGAATTTTATGGCATAGATGTTAAGCCGCTGGATTCAATTTTTAATGCCCAATTCATTGAGAGAAGTTTGCAAAATACTGGGCTCACTTCTATTTACTGGGCCAGTTACTATTTTAGTGAAGTATCAATCTTTGGTTTAGATTTTTTTTCAAGTCCATATTTGACTGGTAAAATGATTGACTCAGAGTATTTGTCGCAAAGGGCCACATCACTTGATACGCTTAGTAATTCAATGTGTTTAAAATTTTTAGATATATGTCTAATTCGACTTCAAACTAATTTTAAATTACACACTTACTATGGTAATTTCGCCAAGAATTACCTTAAGAACCTAGAAATTATTGTTGGGGATCCCACTAGCTCATCATGATAAAATATTATTGTCTTTATACACAAAATTTTATTTAAATATATTCATAAATCGGCAAAAATTTGGTTAGTTTCTTACTTCCTAAATCTGTGTACAATCTAATACCCTTTTTCTTCAATAATGTGTTATTGATTATTTCAATCGATTCTAATAAATCAAATTTGTTTTTATAACTTTTTTTTAAACTACTATGAATATTTCTGTTCATCATTTTATTTGCACTTTCTTCATAAAAATAAGGCCCCTCTAGATCAATTCCGCACAAAACAATATGTCTATATTGAAGTTTTATAGCAAGAAAGATGCACCAGATAATAGTCGAGTTAAAATCAAGAAATGACTTATCTGAACTAAATATTCTAAATTTATCCAATAATTTAAGAGTGGTTTTGAATTCAAATTTACTTATAGATATAATTGATTTTGGAAAGTCCCAAACACCATTAAATTTTGCTATTATTAGTTCTTGTAAATTTAATGAAGAACGGATTGATGATACTTTAGGTCTTATTATAAAGAATGACTTTTTATAATATTGATCTTTTGTAATTAATTTACTAATGATTTCTTCCTGCAAGACATCCTGTTCTCTATTTTCCTGTGTAATTACTTCAATACTGTAAAAATCAGCTATGAATTCATGTTTAATCATGCTTAGGGTTGCTATACTATCGTTTTGAGAAATGAAATCAAACTGTTTTTTGGTAAGTTTATTTATACTGGAACCACTACCTAGAATAAATAGTGTATTTGATTTCTTACTCCTCCGAATTACTTTTTTTGTAATTACATTCCCACCAAATTCCGACTTTAAAAATTCTAAATTCCGCCTTGTAGATTGCAACTCTGCAAATGGTGAAGGTAATTCCAGAAGATTAAATAGAGTTCTTAAATAAGGAACTTTGATCTTTTTAATATTAATTGCCCATTTCAATTTATCATGTAAAAATCTATTTCTTTGGCTATTTAAGGTCATTTTGTCTCCGCTATACTTTCGAATATTATCATATTTATATGGTCCTTTTAAATAATATTTACTATCTTAAGAAAAAGCGATGGATAATGAATGAATTAATCCTACCAATTTATCACCATCCATTACTGGTAAATCATAAATTTTATCTCTTTTAACTATGTCCAAAACTAACTTCATTTCAAATTGGGCCTCTACATATTTAAATTTTTGATTTGCAAATTTAGATACTTCATTAACTAATAGAGATGGTAGTGGTTGTTGATTTGTTAAAATAAGTCTTCTAAAATCTCCGTCAGTAAAGACTGAGATTAATTTTCCATCTCTATTTATGATTGCTACGAATCCAATTTTACTTTGTACCATCTTTACTAAAGCTTCTTTAAGACTTGACTCTTCGCTAACTACTGGAAATTTGTCAAGTCCTAACATGTATTCATGGGCAAATGTTTTATTCAACTTGATCTTTCCCCCATTTCCCAATAAGTTTCATTCTCATTTCATGTATTTCTTTAGCTTGGCCCAGAACACTTTTGATGTCTTTTAAATTTATTACTGTATTGGGATCGGAAAGTGCAACACTCGGATTGTCGTGTACTTCCATGAACAAAGCATTTATCCCACAAGCTGCAGCAGCTCTGACAAGTGATGGAATAAACCGCCTTTCTCCTCCAGATATATTTCCCATTGAGGTTGGATTTTGAATAGAATGTGTGGCGTCATAACAAACTGGGTAACCTGTTTCAGCCATAATTGTCAAAGATTTAAAATCATTCACCAAGGAATTGTATCCAAAAAATGTCCCCCTATCCGCGAGAATAATTTGGTTACCGCCAAACTGTTCGATTTTTCTAACTGAATTTTTCATATTCCAAGGGCTCATGAATTGTCCTTTTTTTAGATGTATAGGACGTTTAGTCTCCGCTGCTGCCCTTAAGATAGTTGTTTGCCTGCAAAGATAGGCAGGAATTTGTACGAGATCACATACTTCACCAGTGGCTTTAGCCCACGCTGCGTCAGAAAAATCAGATACTACAGGAATTCCAAATTCGTTTCTAACTTTTGATAATATTTCCAAACCCTCTTCAATTCCAACTCCGTGAAAACTTTCAGCAGAAGATCTACAATCCTTGTCGTAACAAGATTTGAATATCCAAGGAATTTCTAATTCTTTACATATTAGCCCGATTGCATCAGCCATAAATAGAGAGTGATCTAGAGATTCAATTGCACAAGGCCCTCCAATGAAAACTAATGGAAGATTTTGGCCAATAGAAACTTTGTTTACCTCCCCATAACCAACTTCTACAATTTTACTCATTCGGGTTCAACTTTCGCTTGTTATTTTCTTATAATCTTGAATCGTATCAATAGAATATCCTAAATAGTCTAACTCTACACATTTAACCTCTATATCGTTTTCTAGAAATCTAAGAATTTCTACTTTCTCAGAGTGCTCAAGTTTCCCAACAGAAATCGAATCGAGCAACCTTAAACCTTCTTTATTATATGAATAAATACCTACATGTTTAAAAGTACTACTCTCGGAATTTGGGTCAAAAGGAATGGCACTTCTGGAAGCGTAAAGTAATTTTCCAGAGTTGGATTTAACTATCTTTACAATTGAATCACTATCTAAATCAAAATTATGACTAATTTTTGCTACTCCAATACAATTCTCATGCATACTTTTGTGCACAAAATCCGTAATCATATCTGGCGATAAACTCGGTTCATCTGCCTGAACGCTTATATAACTTTTATAGCTGTTATTTTTTGAGAATTCAATAATTCTTTCAGTACCATTTTGGCATGAACTTGAAGAGTAACTAAATTTAATTCCAAATTTAGCGCAGGTTTCTGCCACTTTGTCATCGGGTGTGAGTACAATTACCTCTGCACTTTTTGATTCCATGCAATTTATTGCTACCTGAACAACCATAGGAATTTCTTTAATGGGAAGCAAGACTTTACCTGGAAGTCTACTAGAATTAAGTCTTGCAGGAATTAAGATACAACGCTCTCCCATATCTTTCAAACGGGACCTCCAAAATGATAGTTACACAACGACTTTTGTAGCCTCATATTTTTAAATGACTAATTAGATAAATTCTTATAAGATTTATACCAATTAATAAATTTAGTTACCCCTTCTTCAACTTTTGTAAATTCTATTTTACCAAATTTTGTAATCAATTTTGTGATGTCGGGGCTAGACCCTGTAACGTCACCGAATTGTAATGGGAGGAATTCTATGGTCGATTTTATTTTAAGTTCTTTTTCAATTATTGCCACAAATTCAAGTAAGTCCACGGATTTTGGGTTTCCTAAATTGTATATTTGGAATCCTTTTTCTTCTTCTCCACTTTCTATAGCTTTCATTAAGTAATAAACAACGTCATCAATATATGTAAACGATCTCCTATGTTTGCCGTTATTGTAAATTTCAATCGGCTCTTTATTAATTATTCGTCTAACAAACTTGAAGAGAGACATATCTGGTCTTCCCCATGGTCCGTAAACAGTGAAAAATCTAAATACAGTGATATCTAAATTATAAATTAATGAATACATGTTACACATGATTTCATCAATTTCTTTTGTTGCAGCATAAAACTGAATTGGATTTACTTCAACATCTTCGGATAATTTAGATAAACTAGATTCACCATAAATACTACTTGTACTCGCTAATATTAATTTCTTAGGAGGTTTTTTTCTTAAAGACTCAAGTAAATTAAACGTCCCTCGCACATTAGATTCGAAATAAGAATCAGGATTTTGTATTGAATATCTAACTCCTGCTTGTGCCGCCAAATGGTAAACATAATCAAATTCATAGTTTTCGATTAAATGGTGTAATTCACCTGATTCAATTAAATCTAATTTTTGAAATATAAAACTATTTTTTTTTGGTAATTCGTTTTGTAAAATAGACAATCTGTCTTCTTTAAGTTTTACATCATAATAACTATTTAAATTGTCTATACCAATAACTTGGTGACCTTCATTTAAAAGTTTTCTAGCAAGGGAAAATCCAATAAATCCCGCAGAACCTGTTACTAAAACAGTAGCCATTAAAACTCTATTCCGTTAAATATTTAATCACACAGTATCATATTTTTGCACAAGCTGTTCAGATTTTAACTGTGTTGTATACTTAAACAGGCATACCTTTCTATTAAAAAGAAAAGAGAATTAAAATTATCTCGAGTATATTTAGGCTATCTTCTTATATTCGTGATTGCTTTAATCTAATTTCTCAAAAAAAGAAATTTGTATTGATTGTAGCTTTTCAAATACTATCGTCATTACTTGATTTATTTGGAATTCTAATATTTGGTTTTTTAGTTAAGGTTGCTCTCGATCTAGTGTCAGCCAATGAATCCGTAGTTTACTCATTTGTAATTTGGGGGATGGGTAATTTTCAACTTCTAATTAATGAACAGAGTTTATTTCTCTTAGCTTTAATATCTCTATTTTTTATAATTAGTAAAAGTGTAATATATTTTCTACTTACAAAGAAGATATACCAATTTCTTGGAGCACAGCAATCTTCATTATCAGCAATTATGACCTCCAGGCTGCTGAATTCTAGCTTAATCTACACGCAAAGTTGACCTAGTCAAGAATTTGTCTATTGCATTAACAACGGCGCATACCTTGTCACGACAAACACTTTAGGTTCTGTAGCTGCACTTATAAGTGAATCCTTATTATTGATAATTCTAGGAGTGGCTTTAATGTTTGTAAATTTTGAAATCGCCTTTATTCCTCTCGCATATTTCTTGTTAGTTGGTGTCATAACTCAAAAGTTTTTAGCAAGAAGATATTCTAGAACAGGACTTGTTTACTCAGAAACTGCCATTCGAGGTCAGAAAATACTTCAGGAAATAGTTAGTTCATTCAGAGAAATAACCGTCCTATCACGAAAACGGATCGATTGAAAGCAACAGTAAGGTTTATGGGATTCCCGCAAGAATAGTCAAGCCCCTTTAGAATAATTCTCTAGAATTAATTTATAATAAAATTGTCTTATTTGATTTTCAGTAAAAGTCTGATTATACCAATCTCCCATCTCTTTGGCCTTGTAATTTAAGTAGGTTTTGTCTTCGATCAAATTTTCGAGTTCTAAAGCAATGTCATTTATATCGCTTGCTTGGCAGAAAGGGTTAACCCAAAATTTATTTTCATATATTCAATTTCCATGTTTGCAATAATTGGTTTTTTGTAAAATGCTACCTCTATGGTAGTTTGTCCAAACCATTTAGAAGCAAGATCCCCGATGACGACATCAGAAATCCTGTAGATTCTCGATAATTCACTATTTCCTAATCTTGGGTTTTCAAATTTAGGTTTAACCCCCTTTATATATTTCTCAATTTTCAATAAAGTTATTAAATCAACCACCTCGCTCTCGCTCACGGATCCCTTATTTTTTATAAATATAACTTCTATGTTTTTACCGGGGCGGCTTTTAACATATTGGGCAAATCCCTTTAGAAAAATATCTGTACCTTTTGTTTGCCCAGTTAAGATATCACTAGATTTTTCACTAATCATTAGACGATTAGGATAGAAAATTTTGAATGATTCTTTTCTCAAACCTAGTTCATCACAACACTTGTCTTGATCAAAATCTATTTCTTGGTGGTTCTTAAAGTCGATTGGTAACGGAAAAAATCTTTTCGAGATTCTATTCACAATTCCTAAAGTATTAAGAGCCCTATTGAATGGAGGGAAATCAGAACACTAGATTTGATCCATTTTCTTGATTCTTTGTCTTTGAATAATTCCAATTACAATTTTCTTAGCTTTGCCAACTAAAGATTTGGTTTTAAACTCATCACAATAAAATATTGGCAGTCGAGTCAAATCGTACCCAATCGGGAGAAAGATATTCTTTTCTGATTTCGGAGTAAAACAAAAAAGAAGAGAATCGTCACTGTAAATAGTCAAGTCTGAATTGAACTTGAGTTGGTTTTCTAAGCGATTTGCCTTAATATTTTTGAAAATTCTATAGTTAACTATAAAAAGTTTTACTTTGCTATCCAGGTCATCTACTTCGTCAGTTAGTAATTCATAATCGGTTTGCGTGATTACTAGTGAAATTTCTAATTTTGTTTCATTCTGTAACAATTTAGCGATTCTAAAAAAATAGGACCATAGAATACAACTTCTATCTTGTCCATTTACATGATGATATCGTATATTTGACTCCTAAGAACGCTTCATTAAATTGGATAACATATGTGTGGAATTGCTGGAATTGTGGGCTCTCAATTTGAGAGCGAAACCACAGTGAAAACTATGATTAACTCAATTGTTCATAGAGGTCCCGACGAAGTAGGGTATTACGTTTCAGGGCAAGTTGATATTGGGGTTTGCAGACTCTCAATTATCAATATTGAACAAAATAAACAACCTATGGTTTTTAAGTCTTATGGGTTGGTAGTTGCATTTAACGGGGAGATCTACAATTTACAAGAACTCAGAAGTATTATTTCGGAATCTGGTCTAAAAGTATCTTCACGGGGTGACACTGAAATTATTGGTCATCTTTTTTATCTTTATGGTGAAAAATTTGTCAACAAAATTTCTGGAATGTTCGCAATATCAATTTGGGATGAAAAAAGTGGAATTCTTTACTTGTTCAGGGATAGAAATGGGCAAAAACCTCTTTTCTATCGAACTCTAGCAGACCGTACTTTACAGTTTGCTTCTGAAGTTAAAGCGTTTTACGGTAAAGCTAATTCATCGACTGTCGATTTAAGTAAACTAAATTCATTTTTAGTTCTTGGTTACATCCCGCAACCCGCTACTCCATTTAAAGACATATTCTCCCTCATGCCTGCCCATTACCTAAAGTGGAAAAATGGTGCAATCACAATATCAAAATATTGGGATGCATTAGAAAATGAAATACCTATACCAAATAGTTTTGATGAAACACTCGATGTTATTTCTTTTTTAATTAGGGACTCCATATCTTCAACTTTGGTTTCGGAACGCGAACTCTGTGTTTTGCTAAGTGGCGGTATTGATTCAACTATTATTTCACATTTTGCTAGTGAGGGTTATGGTTTAGAAAACAAACTTTCTACAATTAGCCTCGCAACGCATCACAATAAATTCGATGAGACGTTTTATGCTAGGGAAAGCTCCAAATTAATTGGCACTAATCATTCTGTATTTGATTTTGATAAAAGCCCGGAAATTCTGGATAACTACCTAAAAACCTATGCAGATATACCCTTTGCAGATTCCTCTGTACTACTAATGTACCAACTAACAAAGCACATGCGAGATAAAAATTTTATCGTTGGTTTAACAGGTGACGGTGGGGATGAATTATTTGCAGGATACATAAAATATTTGAACTTTATAAAATTCTTAAAATTAAGACCTTATATTTTTTTGAATAAGTATTTTGGATCGATATTCGAACGAAAATCTTTGATGCATAACAATAATAAAATAAGGAAGTTGTCTGAATTTAATTCAAGCCTTTCTGATACATATTTAGAATTCAACTCGCTTATCGGGCCTAAATTGACGAAATATGTATGGAGTGATTCTGTTCGAGAAAGTATCAATTTATCTGAAGTAAATGAATACTTTCAAGCAACTTGGTTTACGTCAAGAGGTGATTCAATGTTGAACAAACTTTTGGATTTTGACCAAAAAACATATCTTCTTAATGATATTAATTACAAATCCGATATTTCGGCGGGAGCAAATGGAATCGAGTTACGTTCCCCTTTTCAGGATCATAAATTAATAGGTTTTGTTAATAACGTAAATTATAGAATGAAAATACAGAACAATTCAAACAAGTATATTTTAAAGCATCTACTGAGTCAAATTTATCCGCTGTACAATATGAGTCGCGCTAAATATGGTTTCGGTTTCAACCGTGCAGAATTGATTAGGAATGAGTATCGCGATTTAATTTATGATTCCTTAACAAGTAAAACTATGAGAGATAGAGGTTGGTTTAATTTCAATAATGTGGGAAAGATTCTTGATATGCATTCCCAAGGCAAGGACTTAGATAATATCATTTGGCCAATGTTTATATTAGAAAATTGGGCACATAATTGGTTGGATTAAATAAGAATGAAATTTTCTTGCGTAACGATTCTGGTCAACGTCGATTCGTGGCTTTATTGCCCCTAAGAGATATTACTTTTGTCGAGTTAAACAAATATGTTGAATTAATTGAATTGATAAATAAATCTTTTTTTCAAGTAGTTGTCATGATTATAAAATTTCATGACAGAATTTTAATTGATAAATTAGTTTCCAGTTTTTCCAGTGAAATTGAATTACATATTCTATTTCGGCCCACCGATGAAAGCATTTTTGATTCACAAAAACTAGTTCAACTTGATTTGAACATGTGGATTATGCAAATTCACGAAGATGACAGGGTTAAATTTTTGTCAGATGAAGTACCTGGCCTTATGGATGAATATGATGTCGGCTGTCCGAAAATTAATCACCTTTATCCCAATCTCGAGGAAGTGAATAAACCTAATCGACATGTTTTCAGTTTAATCCCATCTCTTATCTGGAATCGTTTTACAGGTTTTTTAAATACTCAGAATTGTCACGTCAGCTATGGCTCAGATATTGTCTTGAGTGAAATAGTTATCGATTACGGAAAGATTATTCCAACACCATGGATAATTTATTCTTACAACAATTTCAAATGGAGTAACTCGGCCTCAAAAGGGACGAAAAGGCATGCCTCAAACTTAGTTACTATGGATAAGTGGGGTGTTTACTCATCTCGATTTTTGTTTAGTGCATTAAGCAAGATAGAAATATTAATGTATACGCTTTGGAATAAACCAAATTACAAGGAAGACATTTTTAACTTTAAATTAGTATCTCTGTTAAGAATTTTTCATTCCTCCTTTAGATTTATATTTTTTTGGAAATTATTGAATATTTCCTCTTACGTTTATTTTAAGGTATTTAGTAGATATTTCTTTCCAAATTCAAAGATTACATCTTTTTTGAATGATTTTTTATGTAAAATACATTTTAATTCTTGTTTAATCTTAGTCTTAGATAGTTTAGATTCAATTTCGTCTCTAGAAATTCTTATTAATGAATGGTCAACAGATTATCGTTTATCTGCCCTAAATTTAAGATTCAAATTCTGGTTAACTATTTTATCTTCTGTTTAGTAAACTGGTATATAAAGAGATATACTTTTTTACACCCATATTTAAATCGAAATGGTCCAAAGCTAATTTTCTACAGTTTGCGGATGTTTTTTGATCGTTTATGAGTTTGATTATTTCATCAACAGCTTCCGATTCATTCCCTTTGCGTAATACAACTCCTGCCTTATATTGTGAAAGTAATTTGTCATAATCGCCCATATTTTCGCTAATCACAACTGGTCGACCGCATGCAAGAAATTCAGCGATTTTAGTTGGCATTACCCCAAGACTAGCCACCCCGTTTGTATTCTTACAAATAGCAACTCCAAAAGAACTATCCGCTATTATTTGAGGCATTTGTTCATAAGTAGCATTAATTATTGAGTATTCTAAATCTCCTATATTTATCTCCGAAGTTTCTTGTGGTCTCGCCCATATTATTGTATTTTCAATTTTTTTAGAAAATTCATTTATAAAAGTGGATGTTGATTCCCTGTCATAATAATTGTTATATGTTCCGGAAATCAAGATAATTACTTTTTTTGGCATGTTTTTTATATTCTCGAATTTTTCTGTTTCCACGCATGTGCTTATGACATTTCGATTCAATGGCACTCGACCATATTTGTCTATTAAATAATCATCATGGACACTAGATAATGTTGTGATAGAATCGACGCGATTCAACATAATTCTTCTTAATAGAATGAACATTCTAAATACAATTTTTTTTATTATATTGCTTTCAATAACGATTCTTTGCTCGCTCCACATTCCTCGAATATCCCATAGTACGGGAGCTTTCCTTGATAATAATGCTGCTAGGGCTGGGATGTCTCCTCTTGCGTGAACAACATCTGTGTTATAAATGCATTTCATTAAAATTCTAATTCTTTTTAAAGTACCAAAAAAGAAATTGTCATCAAACGGAAAATGCTGCCACTCAATTCCTATTAATTCTAATTCCGCAACCAAATCTTGACGAATTTGTTTTTTTTCAAAACTTACTAATTTAACTTTTATTCCGGACTTAACAATTTTTTTTATCAACTGTAATATTTGGCTCTGTCCAATACCCTCATCAATAGAATCTATACTTAAGTAGGTTACATGCATTTAAATAACACTTTCAATAACTTTATCCCACTTTTCTAATAATTTATCATCTTGATGAAATTCACTTAAGTATTTCTTTCCGCTTAAGACCTGATCATTAAGTCTATCCTTAAATTCCTTCGGATTTCCAATTACATTATTGATAAATGCTAATGACTCTGCTATTCCAAATGCCCCTATTTGTTCTAAAACTCTTTTGTATGCCAGACTTGCAGCAGTTATCGCTGGAAGACCAAGCCTCCACATTATCAGTAATCGATTTTCGGCCTTATATTTATTCATCTGTTTGTCCACATTGAGCGGGATAATTGCTAAATTCGAGATCTCAGCATATTTAACAACGTTTTGTATATTCCATGGATGAATTCTGTGTACAGGTAAACTCAAATTTAGAATTTTATCAATATATTTTTTTGTATCCACATCAACATATTTTCCTAGAATTAATTTAACTCGATCATCTGTAAACAAATTTATAAAATCATTTTCGCGAAATTTTACTCCTTTAAATCCCGTTAATGTGTATGGCAGCCCCTCCCAAAAGTATCTTAGTTGTCCTAAATCAGTATTGCTTATCATTTTTGGCTTGAGATCCGGAAATTCGGAATGAGAATCTAAAATTGGGTGAACGTTCAAATTGTAACTGTTTATAACCGCTTTTTGCTCGATGGTCGAACACACGACGGCGTCAGAAGCATAACAAACTTTTTCGACTACAGTTCGAAAAGGCATGTAGTTATATGAAAATTGCCCTAAAAGAGTTTTTGAGATCCCCCTAATTAAATCGATTCCTTTATTTGCGGGACTTAAGTAACCGTCGATCAAATCCAAAATTAAGGGTCTTGTTTGAATTTCACGCATGAATGGTATTAAATTAGCTCTTTCGGATATCACTAGTACATCATGTTTATTCTCAAGATTTGTTTCAATTTTATGGCCCCGCATTTTCGCGTAAAAGATAATTCTTCTTCGATCTGCGGGGTGAGTTAGATCTTTTGATAATGGTATATATCCAATAATCAATTTTTTCACGAGTTAAAAAGGGATCTCAGCCCAGATTGCAAATCATATTTTGGCTTCCATCCTAAATCAAATAATTTAATGTTATCTGCACATACCAAGCCAGTTGCTTCCGCCGCAGTATTTTTGAATTTGACCTTATCATTTTCAATCCCAGATATTTTGATAAATTCTTTAACGGTCTCTTGAACAGAATGGCCAATCGATGTGCCTATGTCATATATCCCTGTCACCTCTCTTTCCAACATAAGGTTTCGAATTGCATTAACCACATCGTCAACATGAATCCAGTCAAGGATTCTATTTGGATTAGATATAGACATACAAGACAATGATTTAAGGCTTTCCATTAGAGATGGGAGTAATCGATGAGATTTTTCACCGGGTCCGTAAACCTGAAAAGGCCTCACCCATATGTATTTTTTATCATACTCCTTCGAAATTTTATCGAGTTGTATTAGCGTTTTATACTTATAATAACCATATTTATTTGTTGGTTCACAAACAGAAATTGATTCATGACAATTAAAATTATCAATTCCATATTCATTTGATGTGCCAAATCCTACGATTTTATCTACCCCATATTCATAGGATTTTCTAAATAATTCAGTGTGAGCTTTAAAATATATGTAATTTTCTGGAGAATTCAAATAGTCAATAGACGCGTTCCACGCCGTAGAAATAACCACGTCGGGTTTAAACTTTTTTAGTACATGAGTGTAACTCTCCTCATTAAAAAGATCAATAGATGTATTTTTTCTGTGACCGATATTAGATTCAAAAATATTTAATTTATTTTCATGCAGTACTTTACAAATCTTTCGTCCAATAAATCCATTAGAACCTATTACTAAGATTCTTTTCATTCACTCATCCTTGAAAATTCTCAATTAACTTTAAATACGCAATACCATTCAAATCTTTGGTCGATACTTTTGAGCACTCTAATGGAAGCTTTATTCCTAAATCTGAATCAAAGATATCAATTGTTAACTGTTCATTTTCTGAGTAATTTGAAGTCAGTACATATAACAAGTTCGTATTATCTTCTAAAGTTTGGTAGCCGTGTGCAATTCCAGGGGGAACATATACACTAAGGTTCTCTCTTGAGTTCATTTTAATGCTCATATATTTTCCGAATGTGGCTGAAGAATCTCTCAAATCAAGAAAAAACTCTTGTATAACTCCTTGAGTACACTTGATATATTTTGCTTCATGATGATTTTTACTTTGCATGTGTAACCCCCGAACAGTTCCGGCTAAGTTATTGATACAAAAGATGACATCTCTGCCTAAATCTCTTTTGAAGAATCTATCTAAAACTTGCTGGCTGATTTTGAATATTGATCCTCTATCATCTTTGTGAATCTTATCGAATATGACTTCAATTCCTTTAATTTCTGTAACCTGATTACTCAAATTTAGTCAACCTGCTTAATTTCAGGTATTAAAACCCAGCATTTTACCGCTTTGCCAAATTCCACATCAATAATTGTTTTTATCTCTTGTGCAATATTCCATGAAAAAATAATTATATCTGATGGATAAATCCTTTTGGCCTGAGCTATATCAATTATTGGTATCATTGGCTCTGGGATAAATCTACCCTTCTTTTCATCTCCATTATCAATAATAGCTGCTAGATGCTTTATATCTATCTTCGTAGAATTAATAATTGTGCTACATTTGGCTGCTGCCGCAAATCCAATCACTTTGTTGTTACTAAGATATTTACTCGAAAGCCATTCTTTTATACTCTTTATTGTTTCATCAATTCTTTTTGAAGCACTATCCCATGATTTATCATCAAACAGTCCTAATTTTTCTTCCTCATTGATTATATTTTTAACTTTTTCGTCCACTATTACTTGATTTTTTGCTCTTAAGAAATATCGGTTGGTTCCCCCGTGTGTTTCTATTTCTTCAATTAGAACTAAAGTCATGTCGTGTTGTTCAGCCAGTTTACTAACCGAATTTGCAGATAAATAGGAAAAATGCTCATGATAAATAGTGTCAAATTGATTTTTCACTAAAATATTTAAAATGCTTGGATTTTCGATTGTCACTAAAGTCATTTCGCCCAACAAGGTCTTTAATCCTTGGAAAAAATCGTTTATGTCGGGGACATGAGCTAAAACATTATTTGCAATTATCAGCCTAGGAATTCCGAATTCTTCAAAAATCTCTTTTGCGGTTTGCAAACCAAAAAATTTCGTTATCGTCTTTATTCCATTATTATTTGCTATCGAGGATACATTCTTTGATGGCTCTACCCCGATACAATTAATTCCCTTATCTTGAAAAAATCGTAGCAGGTATCCGTCGTTACTTGCAATTTCTAATACATAATCTTTAGAAGTTAATTTCAGATCACTAATCATTCTATTGGCATAATCTGATGCATGCTTATTCCACGTTGAACTAGTTGAAGACAAGTATCTGTAATCATCAAATAATTCGTGTGCCATCACTGGCTCACCAACCTGGCCAAGCCCACAATTTAAACAGATTTTAAAGTCCAATGGATAAGAATCTACTTTTCCATCTTGCGTATATGGTAGTTCATTTGCTCTAGGCATGTTTCCAAAGTTATAAACTTCCCTTAAATTTGGTGTCAAACATTGTCGACAAAAATCTTCACCCCGTTTTAATCTATTTTCCAAGTTAATACTCATTTTTTGACATCCAAGGGGCAACCTGATTAATTACCAAATTATTTAAAATTTCCTTTTCTCTTAAAGTGTCCATCGGTTGCCAAAACCCATCATGCTTAAATGCTGAAAAGTTATTTGCTCGAGCTAATTTAGGAAGTACGTTATTTTCAAAAGAATCTTCTAAATCATCAAAATAACTAAATACTTCCTTATTTAGCACGAAAAATCCACCATTTATGTATCCTACGTTAGTGGTCGATTTCTCTTTAAATTCCGTTACTTCATCGTTGATTATTTCTAAAGAGCCAAATCTCGCTGGAGGCCTGACTGCAGTTACAGTCGCTATTCTATTTTTTGATAAATGAAAACTTAATAATTTGTCCAAATCAATGTCTGACAAACCATCTCCGTAGGTCATAAAAAAAGAACTTTTTATTAAATCCTTGGTTGCGAAGATTCTCTTTGCAGTTGATGATTCTAATCCAGTATATAGTAGGTTCACATCCCACTCATAATCAAAATCCTCTCTTACAACTTTGTTATCGTTTTTAAGTAAAATTCTTACGTTGTCAATATGTTTAAAGTAATTCTCTATGATTTGGCTTTTGTATCCAGTTAATACAATAAATTCATTATGCCCGAATTTTGAATAATACTTCATCAAATGCATTAGTATAGGAAATTTACCAATTTCTACCATTGGTTTTGGAATGCTATGAGTTTCTTCAGATAGTCTTGAACCAAACCCACCAGCTAAAATGACAACAATCATATTTTCCTCAAAGACTTGAATCTAAAGTTTTCTCTTCTGCTTTCTTTTTTCTTATCAAAAAAAAGATATTGTGTAGTTATTAATAAAAGTGGGAGCAGTAAACTCTTATGGCGAAAAGCTGTTCCGAAATTGCCTTCAAAAACACCAGAGATAATAACAAAAGTAGTCATGAACATAATTAATGAAACAAAATTCAAGTTATTCTTAACGTCTTTCCATAAGTAAATTCCTCGCAAATAAACTAACATAAAGATTAAGATCCAAAAAATATTTTCTACAGCTACAAATTTCTTTACATTGCTGTCCAAAACATCAACAATGAAGAAAGGTCGATAAACGTAATCCAACGAAGTTTTTGGTAGTTTATATATCATGCACCCAAAAGACTTTAAATTCTTTTCAATCAAAATTGGGCAAGAATATGTGGGTGTCGCGGTTTTTGCATCTTCTTTCCTGCTATTTGAGATAATTTCAATACTAGAAAGTTGATCTAAAGGTTTAGTGAAAGAAGTTCGGACATTTTCATTCGTAATTGAATATGGGGAATCTTTCGACGGAGTATTAACGACCAAATTCCCCAATGCGTTAGCAAAAGATATAGTGACAAATATATACGCCGAAATGATTGAAAGTAGAAGTAATATTTTTCGCTTACTTACTAAAAAATAGATTCCAATTATAAATGCTGTAAACATAAAAACGTAAGATGTTTCAGGTCGAGAATAGAATAGTACAATAGTTGTCGCAAATAGGTATAAATAATTTATTTTTTTGTTTATATCCTTGATAATTGATTTTAGTGCATAGAATCCTGCTAATAACCAAAACTCATTTGCGGATTCTCGTAAGCCAAGGCTACTCCAGATGAAGTGGCTTGGCAAAGTTAGATAAATCAATATAAGAATTGGTATAATTGCATTGAATACTTTAGAGTGATCTTTTTTATACAATGTTTCTTTCTGATCAAGAAGAAATTTATATATTAATAGCGCACAAAATAGTGAATAGATACTTGAGATTAGTCGTATAGCGAAGATACTTGGAATGCCTATATAAATTAGAAATTGTGTTGGCAGATTAAAAGTTAAGCTCGTATAGAATAAATCTCCGCCGGAGAGTGGAAATTCTCCAGCTTTGCCACCTGAAAAAATCCAATCATTCAATTTTGAATATGTATTTTCGTCAGGCGCAAAATCTTGTGGAGTTTTGCCGTACAAAAAGAAATTTAAAACAATTTTCATACCGAAACAAACCAAAATAGACCCAATAATTAAATAGTGACTTCTACGATGGATTAATTTATTCGTCTCAACCATATATCCTTTTATCCGCCATTAATGAATTCTATCAATGTTTTAGATAAGTTGTTTGGATTAAAATGCTTCTCAACTTCTCTGATATTATGATGTCCCATTTTTTCTATGAGAAATCGATTTTCCAAAACAAACCTCATTTTTTCAATAATTTCCGACTTGTCATAGCTAACGATAAATCCTCCTTTACCATTATCTAGATAATTTGCCGTACCATTATTTTTCCCAATTACCACCAAGTTACCCAATGCCATGGCCTCCAAATTTGAAATACTCGCTGGCTCCATGTCTGATAATAAGATAAATATATGGCTTTTACTTAGCTTGCCCAAAACCTCTTGATTTGTTAAGTTTTGAATAATTTCAATATTCGTATTAAATCTTATTTTTTCAATTAATTCAATTTTAGCTTTATTATGCTCAAGCGTTGTGTTTTCAACGATAAGAGTCAATTGAAAACTCGAGTTTGGCAGACTTTGAAAAACTTCTATCACTAAATCTAGATTTTTTCTCTTGACTATTTTACCTATTGTTACTATTTCAATCTTATTCATAACTTCATATTTGCCGTTTAGAATTCCTCTGTTCTTCATTGTGAAAGGTATCCATTTAGAATATGGGCTATTGAAATTTTTATTTCGACATTGAGTAACGGGAGATATCCATCTCCATTTCAATAATACAAACATCATTTTTTGTATAAGTCTTAACAGAAAGGATTTTTCTGGAATAGGCCTCTGATGGTATAAAACTACTTCTTTTTTAAATTTCACCATTGCTACTAAAAGTGTAGCTATGCTGAATAGAGATCTTTCAACTCTAATGACCACAAAATTTCTATCAAACTTTCGAATATTTTGCATTAAAAATCGAATTGATGGTAGGTCATTCCACTTCAAAGAGTTTCCCTCAAAGGAGTTATTTTGCCAAAACATTAATCTAGACTTAGGCATCTTTATCGGTAATATGCTTGAATGATCTTCAAGTTTATGAACGCGTAGAACAAATAATTCAATTTTTTGGTCGAACTGGATAAGGCCCTCGATCATACCAATCATGTTTGTATGAAATCGTGGTAAAAAGAATTTAATCACTTATCTAAAGTACCATTTGTTGTCTTTTCACAATTTAACCATATGATGTTGGTGTGCGAAAATCAATTATATTTATTGTCCCTAGATTAGGTGTAGGAGGTCTCGAGTTATTTCTACTTAGACTTGCCCCAAAATTAGTTGATTCCTTTGATATCAAGGTCGTATGTATCGAAGGGCAAGGTGTACTATCTCGCGAATTCAAAAAAGCAAATATTGAAGTGATTTATCTAAATCTTTTTAGCGCACTGTACCTCCCAATTATGATGATCAAACTTTGCTTGTTATTAAGAAGGACTAAAGTTGATATAATTCAAACTTTTCTATATCCAGCAGATTTTTTAATGATCATATTAAAAATTTTTATGCCTAAAAGAACAAAAATAATATGGTCATTAAGGTCTACCTCTTTACCTAGAAAATCCAAGAAATTATCTAGATTTTTACGTTATAGTGTTACCAAATTTTCTAATATTACCCCAGACAAAGTTATAAGCTGCAGTAATGAGGCGTTGACCTTTCATCAATCAATTGGATACCGTACAAAAAATGTAGTAGTTATTCCTAATTTTGGTCCTGATTGGACCATAAATGTAAATTCTAAATCCTGTTTATTTTTAAATGAAAATCCTCAAGAAATATCTCTAGGTCTTTCAGCCCGCTTTACGCCTGGTAAAGGACATGATTTTATTTGCAAAGTAATCGAGCTCAATAAGAAAGATATCAATAATACATTCAAATTAACAGTGAAATTTTCTGGCTTAAATACAGGTAAATTAGGTCCTCTATCTGAAATGATAAAAAGTGAATATCCGGATATTTATTCAAGTTGTTATTTTTATGGGCAATTGATAGGCGAAGAATACATAAACTGGCACAAAAGTATCGATTTATATGTTCTGTGTAGCGATAGTCTTGAAGGTGTTCCTAACACATTTCTCGAAGCATCACTGATAGGTACTCCACTAGTTGGTGTAAATATAGGTTCAAGTAATTTAATGGCTTCTCCAAGTTGCCTTGTTCCTATGGAACTTTTGACTCCAGAATATTTCTACAATAAGATAAAGTTTTGGTATAATTTAGATATCAAGAATCGAAAGAAGCTATCTAAATCAAATCAAGAATTGGCAAAAGCCAATTTTAATGACCAAGATATTGTAGAACTGTATAAAAGTACGTACAAAAACCTCTTTATATCTTAAAGCCAGTTGTACTGCCAATAAGCTAGCGTTGCTAATCTGAAGGCCAACTCTGGACTGAGACTTGCTCGTTTTTTAATTAGTTCAATACTTCCAATCTGTGAACTTAATATGGATTCTTTACTTCTAAGTATGAAATCTATATCAGCGTCCAAATTATTGACTTCAATTAATTTAGATATAGCTACACTTAGCCCCATTTTTGAATTTGGTAAGTTAACTCCAGGTAATTCTTTTCGTAGTTCATTTCGCAGTTGAGTTTTCTTTGAATCATGAATCTTACTCTGATCAACATTTTGCCAGATATATTCATCCAGGAATGGAACTCTTACTTCAACTCCATTTAGCATAGAAGCTCTATCACTCTTTTCTAGAAAAACGTTGGGTAACCACTCTTTTATGTCATAGGCTCTGTAACCATTAATTCCCAAGTTTGATAATTCTCGTTCATTTTCAAGCCATATTGACTGTTCATGTAAATAGGCTTTCCCCGCAGATACAGGGAGAGCCTGCAATGTTGCTTCCCACTCTCCGAATAAAAGCTTTGAATGTGCCTCAAATGGTACGGCTTCCCTGTAAAAAGATAGTGCCCGAACTTTTTGCGAAGGTGAATTATTCAAATAAAAATTTTTATCTAATATTAGTTGAGTTATCTTCTGAATAAGGAATTTAGAGATCGGGTTATTTACATAGCGTTGAACTTCGTAACGCTTGTAACCGCCGAATACTTCGTCTGCCCCTTCCCCAGCTAGTACAACTTTGAAATTCTTCGAAACTTCCTTACATAAAATTGATAATGGAATATATGCAGCATCGCTGAATGGTTCACCAGAACTTTTGATTATGTCGGTAATAACATACTTAGCATCTTTAAGGACAAATTCTACTTCTCTGTGGTCTGTCCCTAACAACCTAGAATTCTCTTTTGCAAAATTTGATTCATCAATCTCTGGAAAATCTGGATTAACCAAACAATATGTACTGAGATTATTTTGAAATTTAGAAGCTAGCGTAGCCAATAGAGTCGAATCGACACCCCCGCTCATAAGAATTGCTAGTGGAACATCGCTAATCAAATGATTTTTTACAGAAGTCTCTAGTGCCTGACTTAGACTCATTGAAATTAATCGCTTACTCTCACTCCCTATTTGTGAACTTTGCCAATTACTATTTACCTTTTCCCATTTTAAAATTGAACCGGGTTTAAGTTTAATAATATTTTGAAGAATTGAACTACCTGCGTGAAATAAACCGGTGGCTATATAGCCAGCAAGAGCCTCATAATTAATTTCTTTATCAGCAGAAATTTTTATTAATGCAGAAGGTACGGAAGCAAAACTAATTTCGCCACTATTTGTCTTTGAATAATACAGAGGTTTTATTCCAAATTTATCCCGACCTGTTACAATCACATTTTCTTTAAAATCTACATAGATAAATGCATACATTCCACGAATTTCTGAAATCAAATCATAAGCTTTATTTCTTAGAATAGTGTATAAAACTTCTGTATCAGATGAGTCTTTAGATCCAATTTTCTTGGCTAATTCCCTGTAATTATATATTTCTCCATTATAAATTAAACAATCTTCATTCTCATTTTGTGTGTATGGCTGTGCGCCAGGTGCTCCCAGTCCAATTATCTCCAATCGAGAGTGCCCGAAAGAACCGCTCTTACTAAATTTTTGGTTGATTTTGTCGGGCCCCCGACATTCAATAATTTTTAATGACTCTAACCAACCGTTTATATTTGAGGAGAAATCTATTGTAGAATATATAATCCCACACATCTGATGTTCTCCAAATTTGAAATTAATTGTTCAATCTTCTATTACGATAGTATATTGAAATTAGATTCGTTGATAAGCGCTTGTGCAATAATCTGCTTGGGGGTAGATTTTGTGGTTAAAATTGCTGTAATAGGACTTGGTTATGTCGGTCTACCACTTGCTTTCGAGTTCTCAAAAGTTTTCAACACGATTGGCTTTGATATTGATAACCAAAGAATTAAAGAATTACATGATGGTTACGATAGAACAAAAGAACTAACTTCTTCTGATCTAGAGAGTATAAGCAATTTACAATTTACGTCTGAAGTTAAAGATTTGAGGGATTCAAACTTCTATATAGTGACAGTTCCTACTCCTGTTGATAATTCAAATCAACCAGATCTGAGGCCTCTAATTTCAGCCACGACAACTATTGCCTCAATATTAAAAAAGGGTGATGTCGTTGTATACGAATCAACAGTTTATCCAGGTGCTACAGAGGAAATTTGTGTTCCGATTCTTGAAAGAATCTCTACTCTCAATTTTAATGATGATTTCTCAGTCGGATATAGCCCTGAAAGAATTAATCCTGGTGATAAAGTGCATCGCCTAACGGAAATCACTAAAATTATTTCTGGTTCAAATTCTCGAGCATTAAGTATTATTGAAAAAGTTTATAAAAGTATAATTAAGGTTGACTTGCATAAAGCTCCAACTATTAAGGTTGCGGAAGCTGCCAAGGTTATTGAGAATACTCAGCGAGATATAAATATAGCTCTAATTAACGAATTAGCTATGTTGTTTGAAAAACTTGGGATTAATACACACGACGTTTTGAAGGCAGCAGGCACTAAGTGGAACTTCCAGAAATTTACTCCGGGACTTGTGGGTGGACATTGCATTGGAGTAGATCCTTATTACTTAACTCACAAAGCTACCTCAGTTGGATTTCATCCTGAATTAATTTTGGCTGGGAGAAAAACGAATGATAATATGAGCTCATATATTGCTAACAGAGTTGCTCTCGAATTATCAAAAAAAGAAGTAAACTTGAATGGAAGTAAGTGCCTTTTATTAGGCTTAACGTTTAAAGAAAACTGTCCAGACTTAAGAAACTCTGGTGCATTATCTCTTAAGCGTAACTTAGAGTCTTACGGGATTAATGTAATAACTTGTGACCCTTGGGTCGAATCAGAAGATGCTAAAGAATTCTCTAACTCACATAAAACTCTAGGTGAATTAGAAAAAATGGATTTTGATATAGCTCTTCTTGTTGTTGCGCACGATAAATTTGAAAAAATTGGTCCACTTTTACGGTCAATTTCACCTAATGCCCTCATTTATGATTTAAAAGGATTCTTAGATGATGAATTTGTCGATTTAAGACTTTAAAATATTTTAAGCTTTGGTATACAATTCTGAGTATTTTTCAATGAATTTTTCTAAAGAAAATTTAGATAACCCTATTTGTTTTGAGTTTGTAGAAAATAACCTGTATTTTTCCTGGTTTGTTGAAATGATTTTTACTGCTTGAAATAATTCTTCTGGGTTAGCCTTGGTCAAAATGCCGCTTACTCCGTTTTCGACTACGTCAGAAACCGATCCAACTTCAGTAGAAATAATCGGAATCCCAGCAATCATTGCTTGTATAAGACTTATGGGGGTGCCTTCGTTGTCGCTTGTAAGGATATAAGCATCAGCTAAGCATGTAATTTCATTTAGGCTTTTGATCCAACCAACATACGTTACTGGTAAGTGAAAATCTTCTACTTGCCTTTTTAAGTATTCTTCTTCAATTCCACCTCCCGCAATAATGAAATGTACTGTATTCAATTCTTTTTTTGCTAATTTAATAACTTCTACAAGTCTATCTATTCTTTTAATTTTTGTTAATCTACCAACAAATGCAATGATAAACTTATCTTCAGGTAAATTAAATTTTTTGACCCAAGCTTTTTTTTCGAGTCTGGGGATTTCTTCAATTCCAGGATTGATAACTAAGAATTTACGCTGATTACCTACTCCGACCGAGATTAATTCTTCTTTAACCGTCTCTCCAACAGCAATCAAAAAATCAGTAAAATAGCCAAGAATAACTTCTGCAGAAATGATTAATTTAGTTTTCCATTTAGGGAAATATCCATATAGCAAATGTCCATGAAACGTGTGTATGATTTTTGTACTTCGAGGATACATAATCCCGGCGATTCGCCCCATAAATCCGGCTTTCGCAGTATGTGTGTGGATTATGTCCGGTTTGAATTTGTAGATTATTCTAATTATTTTTAATATTGCCACCAAATCTCTTAAGAAATTTATTGAGACGCCTAATTCTCTAATCCGATGAATTTGGAACTCAACTTTTTCGCCCTCTAGATACTCCTTCTCATCTTCCCCACAATAACCAGTTACTAATAATTGCTCAAAAAGCCCACGATCTAATTTATTCATTAAATTACATATCTGGACCGCAGGTCCCCCCACGTTCATGCGAGCAATAATTCTCAAAATTCGTATAGGAGTGGCAGTTTCCATATTCCCCTAATCATATATATTCTATTTGAGAAATGGGGCTAAATTGAAAAACTATCTTGTAACTGGCGGGGCCGGCTTCATTGGTTCACATTTAGTTGATCTTTTATTAAATAAAGGCAATAAAGTTGTAGTTTTGGATAACTTATCAACCGGTAGAATTAGCAACTTGAATAGTGTAAAAAATAGTAACTCTTTAAAATTTGTTGATGGGTCAATTTTGGATGTCCCCCTGGTTAACAGTTTGGTAAATGAAGTTGATGAAGTATTTCACCTAGCAGCTGCGGTTGGAGTGGATCTAATAATCAAAGAACCTTTAGAAAGTCTTGAGACAAATATAAAGGGAAGTGAAATTGTTTTGGATGCTTGTGCCAAATTTAACAAGAAAGTTTTGGTAACTTCAACAAGTGAAATTTATGGTAAGAATACTTCCGACGAACTCTCCGAAGAAGACGATCGAATTCTTGGTTCTCCACTTAAAAGTAGATGGAGTTACAGCGAAGCTAAAGCAATTGAAGAAATCTTAGCTCACACATATTTCAAAGTAAAAGGTTTACCTACTATAATTGTGAGACTTTTTAATACAGTTGGTCCAAGACAGGTGGGCAGATATGGAATGGTGGTTCCAAGATTTGTCGAGCAGTCAATGAAAAATTCTGACATTACCGTTTTTGGAGAAGGCAATCAACGTAGATGTTTTTGTCATGTAAGTGATGTAGTAAACGCAATAAGCCGCTTGATGGAAAGCCCTACAGCAATAGGTCAAGTATTCAATATTGGTTCTCAATCAGAGATTTCGATATTGGATTTAGCAAAGACAATAAAGAAATTTCACAATTCAAGTAGCGAAATAAAATTTATACCTTATACCCAAGCATACGATTCAGGATTTGAAGACATGGAGCGAAGAAGACCAAACATCAATAAAATCAGAAACCAAATAGACTGGGCACCGACCATAGACTTAAATAAGATAATTTCAGACATGACTAAGCATTTTTCATCAGAAGAATCTGGATGATACTCTGCTAATTATTGCTATTTTCTTATTTAGCTTTATTCTGTCGCTTTTCTCCATAAAAGTTTCAATAGCTTTTGCTCATAAATATGATCTTTTGGATCACCCAGACGGATCACGTAAAATCCAAAAGAATTCAATTCCGAAAATAGGAGGCCTATCCGTTGCTGTAACTATTTCTTTCTCGGTTTTATTAACTTCGTTAGTATTCTCGAATATTTGGGATATAAAATTGGTATTATCTATCATTATCCCAGCTTTATTGGCTGGTGTAGTTGGTTTCACTGATGACATTAAGAGTATTGAGCCCTGGTTTAGAATCGGGCTTCAGATATTTATTGGCTTAATTGCATTTGTTTTGGGAACAAGAATTACTCTCTTCAATAATTTAATCATTGATATTTTCTTAACAGTCTTTTGGCTTGTATTGCTGATAAATGCTTTTAACCTTCTAGATAATACAGACGGTTTAGCTGGGGCAACATTGCTTTTAACAACTCTATTTGCGACTTATGTCGCCTTCTCAAATGGCCAAAAATTGGTTTACATACTTGGAATTTCTCTACTAGGAATCATATTAGGTTTCCTGATTTATAATTGGACACCTGCTCAAATATACTTGGGGGATTCAGGCGTTTACTTTCTGTCGACTCTTCTAGCTCTTTTCCTTGTTAGAATTAAACCTTATTCACTAGACTTTTCAGAATCAATACCCATCGTATTATTCTTAGTTTTGTTGCCAATTATAGATTTATTATATGTTGTTATTAAAAGGATTTCAATTGGAATTCATCCCTTTACCGCAGGTCGAGATCATCTTTCTCACACTCTAATGCAAAAAGGTTTGAGTACAAAAAATGCAGTTATCGTACTATTAGTATTTCACACTCTATTATGCAGTGTGTCAATTATAATTTTTAACTTTAGCAAGTGATTTATCTGAAAGTGGTCTAAGGACAGATACATACAGCCATAATGAATTTAGAGTAAGGAATAATATAAAAAGTTTAAGTTTGCCAAAATAAAATGATATCGGCCACCAGTCTATAGGGGCTGCAAACGTGGTGTAAGGGAAATTTAGACCACTCGAATATCTTGAAATATAAAATAGCCATGCAATTGAAGTAGCCGTAAATACCATCAAGAAAATAACTGTTTTTTCAATCCTTGTAAAATATTTTCCAATTATTTGAGAATTATTAATTGACATAAATAGAAAAACAATGAAAATAGGATATAAGTATCTTGTTTGAAAATAGAAGTCGTTAATAAATCCATTACGTGCTCTCATAAAAAGAATCAAAGCCAATACACCAAAAACTAATCCTGAAAGGGAGATCAATGTCCTAATGGAGGCATTTTTGAGACTAGCTAACAGTATGTAAAAAATAATCAATGTTAGAAATATTCCAGTTAGACTAGGAAAGTTAAATTCAAGCCAACCAATTCCGTAGCCAAAGTTTCTACCTAGGTTTCCTTGGGGCTGTGCCCATATAGGTTTTTGTGCCCCAGCAAAAGATGCAAAATATGATGGTATTTCGAGAAACAAATTTACAACAGAATTTGGTTGTTTTTCTGACATATTCTCTTTTGGAAAACCAAAGAGACTAACCCTTTTTCCGCCATCAAAGTAAGAGCCTATAATTGAACCAAATTTTCGATTTAACCAGACGGTACTGCTTAAGATCAATGTAAGCGACACGGAAATTATAGAAATAACAACTGCCTTACTTTTTATCTTCGCATGGTAATTAAACAAAACTGTAGCTGATACTAGAAGTATAAAAAAATAACCATCAAATCGAGACCCTAGCGTTAAAATAGTTGAAATTATCAAACCAAAAATATTTACGTATTTATTAATACGCCAACGTTCTTGGACTAAATTATGCAAAAACACCGGAAATGTTATTAATCCGATGGTAACCCAAGAACTTGGATTCGTGGATCCTATTAAAATTACACCAATTGGAGTTAATCCAATTCCCAGACTAAGTATATAGTAATTGTAGGTTAACCGATTCGAAGATACTTTTATTAAAATCAAAAGTAAACTGAACAAAGTAACGTTAAAAATTTTCATATTCCGAATAGATTTCTCTATCGAATCATCAATAACAAAAAGGTTTAGAGTTTTATAGAATAATGGTGGATTATATCCTTTATTTATTCTAGAACTTTCGACAAGTAAATCTGTATTATTTTTTTCTAAACAACCGGCGCTTTCGCTCCTTTCTACCCAATCAACAAAACAAGGAGGATTGCCGGTAATCCCTTGAGCAAGTAATGATGAGTTTAGTTCTTGTGGAACAGCAACATTCCCATTGATTAGAAATTTGCAACTTTCGTTTTCGCCACCTGCGCACCAAATTGATGTGAGGTGAAAATCATCATCAGCTGAAGCTGACTGGGGTGAAGAGATTGCCCAAATAGCTCCGAAGAACCAAAAAACAAGGCCGGGTAAGAAAATTAAGAAGGCTACCTTTGCTCTACTTAATAAATCCATTTTCCCTTTTCTTGATCCTATAAATATAACTTGAAACTTTTTTTGAATTAAAATTATTTTATACTAACTAGTCACCAAATAACTCGCTATTTCAATTCATCTTTAATAATGTATAAAGGTCTTCTTTTAACCTCTTGAAAAATTCTTGAAATATATGCGCCCATTATTCCTAAAATAATCATATTTATTCCACCGATAAATAATATTGAGGCAATTAAACTCGGCCAACCTATGACAGTGAACCCCCAGTTGAAATAACCGATAATTACCCAAGCAGATAATATCAATGAAAAAGCCGACAAAATCAAACCTAGGCCGATTGCAAATTTTAAAGGCCTATCTGAATAAGCAATTATAATATCAGTGGCTAACTTTACTCTTTTTTTAAATGTATAAGAGGGTTTTCCCTCTAACCGTCTGCCATGATCTGCTTCAATTGAAGCTCTTGTAAAACCAAGCCATTTTATAGTGCTTGAATAAAACCTAGCTTGCTCTGGAAAGTCTTTAAATGCTTCAACCACTTGTCTGTTTATTATAGAAAAGTTTGCTTGTGTTGAGTCGAACTTCTGTCCCGATAAGAAATTGAGCAATATATAAAAAATTCTTTGCAAAATTTTATAAAAAAATCCCTCAGGCCTATTTGCCCTAGAAACAAATACTACATCGAACCCTTCTAGCGCCTTTAAGTGAAGTTTAGAAATAACTTCTGGTCTATCTTGTAAGTCACCATCCATTACAACAACCCAATCACCTTTAGATTTGTTAAGGCCAGCAGTAATTGCGTAATGGTGTCCAAAATTTCGAGAAAGTTTTAAACCTTTAACTTTAGCATTTTCGATGTTACTTTCTAGTACTCTCTTCCATGATTGATCTGTGCTACCGTCGTCAACAAAAATTATTTCATAATTGGAATTGATTTTGATTAACTCATTATTCAATCTATTAACAAGCTCTTTTACAATCAATTCTTCATTATAAATTGGAATTACTATGGACAAGTAAACCAAATTAAATCACCCTATTATTCAGAATGACCGAGTCTAATAATTTTTTCGCCTCAAGAATACTTTTGTACCATTGCACTGTCACTGTTTTGGGACCAGTGTCTACTTTTCCTGACTTCAATTCATTGTAGATTTCTCTAATACCCTCATTAACACTAACTGTTGCATCGAAATCAAGTACCTTTTTAATTTTACTAAAATTAACATTATAGTCTCTTTTGTCAGCATCATCTGGTGCAATATCTATTTCAATCGGAAATGCCAATTCGTCACGTACTAAATACGCTAGATTCTTTACTTGAAAGTTATCTAATCCAACATTGAAAATTTCTCCGTTAATACTTTTCTTTTCTGCCTTTAAAGTTGCGATAAAGGCTTTTGATACATCCGATACATGCACCAACGGTCTCCATTGTAAACCTCCTCCCATAACAATAATTCTATTTTTTTGAAAAGCTGAATAAGTCATCAAATTTACAACCAGGTCGAAACGCATCCTTCTAGACAAACCAAAAACAGTTGCATTTCTTAAAGATGTGACCGAAAATTGATCATTACTTAATTCTAAATTATTAGTTTCTGCTTCTAGAGTTGATTTAGCGTAAACACTTATTGGATTTGTTGGTGATTTTTCATTCAAAATCATGTCTTGGCCATATCCGTAAACGGAACAACTTGATGAGATTACATATTGCCCTACTCCTGCTTGCTTGGCTGTTTCAGCAACATGTATGCGACCATCCCTATTAATTCTGTAAGTCAAATCTGGTTCGATTTCGCCTGATGGATCATTAGATAAGCATGCCAAATCAAATACGGCATCGTGTCCTATCAGATCATTTTTTTCAAGATCACGAATATCTTTTTTTACAATACTTAATTTGCTATTTGTCTTAAAGTCTTTCAAAGTATTTTCCCCGAAGAAATATCTATCCACTGCCGTTACCTCATGGTCTGCCTTTAGTAAATCGCTTACCAATTGAGTACCTATGTAGCCGCCGGCCCCAGTAACTAAAACTTTAGACATTATCGATTTTCGCCAATCGTTTTCTCTATTTTATTGGTTAATATCTGAATCACATAATCCTGCTCTTCATCTCTCATGCTTGGAAACAGAGGAATGCTTAGAGTTCCATTTCCCCACCAAGTGCTTACTGGGTGCTCTTCCCCTGTAAAGCCATACTTACTCGAGTAGTAACCCATTGTTGGGACAGATCTATAATTAACGGTTGCCCCTATATTTGCCTCTCCCAAAGCGAGAAGAGCTTTGTCTCGATTTTTGGCTCCAACATGGATTGGGAAAAGGTGTCTGGAGTTAACGTTGCCAGATTTTGTTAAAGGAAATTTGATTTTGGTTTTTTCTAAAGCTAATTCATACTTGCGAGCTAGTTTCTCCCTATCAATGAGTCTTTGATCAACTGTTTTTATCTGCTCAGGTAAGAAACAGGCGAGCAAATCTGGAAGGTTTGCTTTTGTTCCTAGATGATCCATGCCCCAGTGTTTATATTGTCCAAATTTAAACCTATCTGATGCTCCTGCTGACATTCCATGAAGGATTGCTTGTTGAATTCTTTCAAATAATTTTTCATCATTGGCGATAATGGCTCCACCTTCACCACAGGTGACATTCTTTGTAGCGTAGAAGGAGAAGATAGAAGCATCTGAATATTTCCCTGGGCGTTCTCCATTAAATTTTGCTTCAAAGGTGTGGGCGCAGTCTTCGATAATTGAAATTTTTTGGTTTTTAGGAAGTACGTCTTTAATTTTTTTTACATCACACATTTGGCCATACATATGAACAGGAATCACTGCTTTTGTCTTCTTGGTAATAGCAGCTTTTATCAAATCTGGTGTTATTAATAAAGTATCTGGATCACAATCAACAAATATAGGTTTTGCACCAACTAGTTCAACAACATTTGCTGTAGCAATAAATGTCATTGCAGGAACTATTACTTCATCTCCTGGACCAATGTCCATTGCGAGCAATGTGGCAACAGCACCATTGGTCCAGCTGTTGACAAGTTTTGCGTGCTTGGCACCAAAGTATTCACATAACTGAGCTTCTACTTCTTTACCGATTGGCCCCGAGGTTAGAAATGGGGTTTCAAGAACCTTTGCCACTAATTGAGCATTTTCAGGAGATAAAGAGTGTCTATAGAAAGGAACCTGCATATGAACCATACTAACCCAGTCTTTTGCCTATAGTTGACTTGTGCTTAAAACCCTTGAAAAACGCAGTATTCTCATCAGATTAAGTATTTGGGTAATACTTTCTCTATCTATCTTCTTGCCTTCATTTCTTGATAATGCATCTCTTGCTAATTCTGTTGGAACAACCAGGTCTGCTCTGTTTCTAATTCTAATTCCAGGAGCATTTATTGGATTAGTCGTGTTTCATATTCGAGAACTCTTCAGCGCAATAATCATCGGCTCTGCTGTGTTGATTTCTCTGATAATCCCTATTTATGCTTATTTTTCCAAACTGGGAATTTCTTGGATTTTAACTGCAGGGTTATCAATTATTTCTTTTTATTTTCTCCTTCGCTCAAAGAAATATCTTTTCACTAAGGAATTAACCAAGAAAGTTGAAATTAAACTTCGAAACTTAGTGATCATAGTTTTTTCGATAATTGTATTTATCCTTTTATTCAGACAATCACTTTATGTGCCGGCCAACAACCTAGATCAATTTTTGGTTTGGCCTGATACCTATAACGCTATTGCCCAAGCTGGTGAAATTACAAATCATGGACCATCAATTTTTCCTTTTGTAGCCGATGCTCAAGTTCCCCTAAAATATCATTGGGGTGCTTTTTCGTTAGGTTCCTTTATTTCATTTTTTGGTAGTTTTGAATTAGTTGTTTCAATTTTTAAAACTCAATTTATGCTGTTGGGAATCCTTTATTTTGGTTTGCTCTACTTGGTAGGAAAAGCAATAGGTAAGTCATGGATCGCAGGAATTTTTTCACTAATTTTAGGTGGCTTAACAATTTATCCAACTTTTCCAGAATTCAATGACCAAATTGGTTTAGCTAGGCCGTTTATTTCCTCAACTTCAATGCCTCAATTTACTGCCAACGTTTTTGCAGTCTTAGCAATTTTTATGATTTATTCTCGAAGTCAATTACAAATTAACAATAAAATCAAAATAATCATCTTATTCTTTGTAACAATATCTGCTACCTTGTCAAAAGGCCCGGTTGGATTGTTGATAGTAATAATGGTAATCACCACTTTATTTTTTGGTTTTAAAACTGAATTTAAACAAAAAATAACAACTCTGTTAATTCCTACTTTATTTGGGTTTATTGCTGGATACTCGCAAATAGCAAGTGTGAGTACTAATGAAGGTAGAAATGGAACATCACTTTGGTTAAACCCTTTAAGTACCTTAGGATTAGTAGCTGATGGTTATGGCGTCTCATTAAGTGTAAGATCCATCAGTATTTTTCTGTTGCTTTTTATAGTTTCATTTTCGGCTCTTATTTTTGTGGCAGTTTGTTCACTCAAACAAAAGACTTTGAGTACGACTTTTCCTTTATTATTAACAGTCCTAGCCGGGATTAGTGGCACACTCATACTCGAAGCTTGGGGATATTCCCAACTTTTCTTGCTATACAGTGTGATTCCATTTATGGCAATATTATTTTCAAGTGTTGCTTTTTATAAAGATACAGAAATTTCTTCCGAAAAAATTCTCCTTGTCGTACTTGGATTACTTGGACAACCTTTGCTCTTCACTCTTTTTTCATCTTTTGTCCCTAAATCCCAGATTTTAAAAACTTTTATTTTTTGGATAATTTCTTCATTTCTTATCTTAAGTTTGGCTGTTATAGCGGCTAAAATTAAACAAAGGAATGTTTTCTCATACCTACTAATTGTTTCACTTTCAATTGGAATGTTTTCGGGATTAACCAGGTTTGACCAAAAAGCTTACCCTCTGCCAGAACATCCCTATTCGATAAGTATTGGAACTTATGAAATAGCAAACTTTCTGAAAAAAGTATCAAATAAAAATGATTTAATTGCCACAAATAGACATTGTGCAGGTTTAGCGGAAAATCAAACCTGCACTGCTAGACAATTCGCACTTTCTGCTCTTAGTGAAAGAAGAGTATTTCTAGAGGGTTGGTCATACACTACTTGTCCGCTGGCTGAACCAATTTTAAATAAATACTGGAAAGAAGACTCATGGAAATTAAATCAAAGTTTCTTTACCTCTCCAAGTGATAAGAGTTTCGAAGCTTTAAGAAAGTCTGGCGTGGACTGGTTTGTGATTGATTCAACTAGGCCAAATGCAACCAATTACGACAGATACGCGGAATTAATTAAGTCAAGTGGCAACGTTTCACTATGGAAAATTAAAAATCCATATAGTGGTAAAGTTTTCAAACAAACTGACCCCTGTGGACCCAAACCAGTCTACGTAATTGATTAGTTATAGTTTATGAAACCATTTTTGATGCAAATTACTGGACAGGCAGAAAATCGTTTTTATGGTCATGTTCATTTACTTGCAAAATATTGTAGTTTAGATGACTCTCCTTGGATAAATGGGTACTTACAACACGGTTGGAATGCCACTGATGGTTTTGGAAACTATCTAGGTTCAAAAAGAAGTGCCAATAAATACGTTTGGTCAAAAAGATGTGAAAGCATAATAAAACAAAATGGAAAAGAGAATGTTTTTGCAATTGGAGCACCATGGCTCTACTTAACAGATATCTTCCCACAACCAGCAATTTCTAATCAATTAGGAGTTGTGGCCTACCCGGTACATTCTGCTGCTTGGTCCCAGATGGGGGATACGAGTGATCAATATGCAAACTACTTAAAAGAGAAATATGGCAACACAACAGTAGTGCTACTTAATTATGACTTCCAAAATCCAAAAATTAGGTTTCAGTATGAATCCAAAGGGCACAAAGTTAAATCACATGGAATAGGTACGCCATGGCAAAAAGGATTCAACCCATTATTTTTAAAAAATCAGCGAGATCTAATGATAACTTTCTCAAAGGTTGTTTCTAATGCTATGAGCACAGCAATACTTTATGCAAACTCATTGGGACTAGGTTCTGAAATTGGAGGACCCATAGACTACGCGCAGACAAATCCTGACGATATAGCTTCACAAACCGGCGATAGTTCAACCAATTGGATTGAAGTGTTGCGAAATAATAAAGAACTATGGAAAGAGGAGCTTGGCTTACAATGCAAAAAGACTCCTGAAGAGTTAAGAGAAATTTTAGGCTGGCAGAAAAATACAAGCAAGTCAATTTCTTATTTTTTCCTAAGGTCAAAAGATCTCTTCTCGGGCTCAAACAAATTTATTTCATTAAAAGTCTTTCACTCAAGTATTAATAATAAATGATGAAAATAGTTTTCCAAAAATTGTATTTAGTCTTAATGCCTTTTGGTTTAAAGGGCAATATCTATCTTTTAGGCGCTATTAGCCAGGGTATCGGGCCAATACTTCTAACCCCACTTTTAACTCGTCAGCTGAGTGCCACTGACTTTGGTGAAATCACATACGTCACCGCATTAGCCTCAATTTTTGGTATTCTTTTTTCATTTGGTTTACCAATTGTTATAAGTAGATCATATGTTTTAAATAAAGCATCTCGACCTAGCATTACCCACTGGTTTAATAAAATAATTTATGTTTATATGTTTTCATCAGTTCTTTTTTTTCTGATTAATTCAAATTTTATTTATTTATATATTATTGCTATAACACTAGCTTTCTCGTGCATTCAATTAATTTTACCTCTTGCAAGAGCTAAAGATAAATCGGTGTCGTTTATAACTATTTCAATCTTTGCAACATTTTTACCAAGTGCGACAATCATAACTAATTCCTATTTAGATTTTACTTTTTCAAACTTAGCTGCCCTTTACGTAGGTGCTATTTTGGCAGCAGTTTTATCCTTCCTGTTGGTAAAAACTAAAAAAAGCAAATATAGGAAATTAAACAAATATTCGCTTTTGAACTCTCTAAAAATTTCATACACAATCCTACCTCACATGTTTGCCATGATTGCATTGGTTAATATTGACAAAGTTATTTTTGGCCAAGAAATTGATGAAACTTATGCGGGCTTTATACAAATTATTATGTTGGTTGCAACCGCCCCTATTATGATCTTGAGTGCATTAAATCATGCATGGTTGAATCAAGTTTTATTACAACTAAAAGACAACTCCTCACTCGCTTTTTCAACAATTAATACAACAGTAACTAAACTATTAGGATTGTCAGTTTGTTTTATACTTTTTATTGTCTTTTTTAATTCAAGGATAATTAATATTCTAAACCCTAATTTACTATTGACTTCTGAAGTTTCAAAGACAACTATCTTAGCTTCACTTTGTAGTTTAATTTATGTCATTTATTTAGCAAATACCCATTTATTAACTTGGTTGAACAAGTTTTGGGTTCTAGGAATATCTACTCCTCTATCCGTAATTTTCCAAGCAGTGGTTATTTATCTGACTATTGATTCCTTGGGCTACCTATCAGCAGCACTGGGCTTAGGTACAGCTCTAACTTTACAAATTTTACTTCTTCAAATCACGAGGAATAAAACTGAATCGAGAAATGCAATTAAGCCAATTTGGCAAATAACTCCGTTAGTTATTTTCTGGACTGTTGCTGTGATTTTTCTGCAGTAGTTAAAGCCAAAATGCTCATCCAAATCATCGTCAAGAAAAAGAAGTTAAATACCCCTCTATTAGCTGTTCTTCCATCCAGAAAAGGTAAATAGTGGAATAGGGGGACATAAAATAAAGAAGAAAGTAAAAAGGTTCCAGTAATCCCTAAGGCAAGACTTGATCCCTTTTTCAACGCTTGAGCAGAATTGATTAAGGCAATCACAAAAAGTGCTACCAGCCCAATTAATCCAATAAAGCCTGCTTCCACATAATTCAATAAAAACATGTTTTCTGGGTGACGAAGTTTTGAAAACCATTCATCATCAGAACAAAAGCCGTTTGGAAATGCAGCCTGGACTCCAACTCCAAATGGAATGAATTCCTCCCACCTTGAAGTAACACAAGTCCATAATTGAGTTCTGCCATTCAAATTTGCCAAACTCTCTCTATTTGTAATTTCCCCAACTAAAATCGTGACTACTGGAAATAGGATTAATACTCCAGTTGTAATGTAAGAAATTAACTTCCAGTACTTTCTGACCAAACTTGAATCTTGAACAATTATGATTAAACCAAATAAAAGAATAAGCAATAGCGGGGTTCTGGTTCCAGAAAAAAGTGCACTAAAACCTGAAAAGATAACTCCAATCCTATTAGGCCTTACTAAAGATTTCTTTCTTAGAAAATACAAACAAACTAAGAATGTTATGACTGAGGCATAACTCATGGCAAAAGCATTAAACAAGAGGCCCGTTGGTCTATCAGAAACTATTCCGAGACCGTCTCGAACATTATCCTGAGCAACAGGAATAATTCCTGTCAATTGTGCTGCAACAAGAATAAAGTTTGCTATTGAAAAAAAGATCACTAATTTGTTAATTTCACTGAAATCAACTGGTTGGGTAAATATCAAAAGACTTAAAATGAGCATAAGTAAAATCGTTG
>Ga0315909_10000870_pt1 | contig 40362 bp, 67 predicted proteins | sample LakEriMetagenome_11_FD_203527 | JGI IMG/M metagenome (GOLD analysis project Ga0315909, IMG submission 203527) | Freshwater fungal communities from buoy surface, Lake Erie, Ohio, United States - Buoy 2 MA125 | ecosystem: Environmental > Aquatic > Freshwater > Lake | place: USA: Lake Erie, Ohio... | reverse complement strand
CAAAATGCAAGGCGGCTGGACGGTGTCTCGCTAAGAAATAGGATATGGCGCAGCATTGTTTTTTAGTGTATAGGAGCTTTATAGATCGCCCCGATTTGATCATGAGAGGCAATTGTGCCGATTTCAACCTACTCAGAATTAACGGCGGCGATTGCCGATTTTCTCAATCGTGGCGATTTGACTGCGGCAATCCCGTCATTCGTCGCGCTGGCGGAAGCTGATATTCAGCGCAGGCTCCGGCATTGGAAAATGGAAAAGCGTGCCACCGGAACGCTTGACACGCAATTCTCCGTCACCCCGTCCGATTGGGTCGAGACGATGCGCTTCTATCTCACGGAAGGTAGCACGTCGCCGTTGACGCTGATAAGCCATGACGACTTGCTAGATCGCAAATCGCTGATGGCAAATCAATCTGGCAAGCCTCAGTATTATGTCATGACGGGTTCGCAATTCGAGTATTATCCTGTTCCGGATGCCGAATATGTCGCGGAATTGGTTTATATTTCCCGCGTCCCTGCCTTGTCGGAAGCCAGTCCGCAGAATTGGCTTTTGACCGATAGCCCGGACATTTATCTTTACGGGTCTTTGATGCATTCTGCGCCATATCTCAAGGACGACGAGCGAATTGCGACATGGGCTGAATTGTATAGTTCCGGAATTGAAAAAATGAATGAAACATCGGATCGCGCAAGATATAGCGGACGCGGTTTGAAAATGAAAACGAAAGGTTATTAGATGTCGCTGACTAATACATATGAAACCAATACGCTGACCTGGCTTTTCACGACAACGGCGGTCACGCGCCCGACCGGATGGCATGTCGGCCTCTTTACGGCGGCTCCGGGCGAAGCTGGAGGCGGCACGGAGATCAGCGGCAACGGTTATGCGCGGATTTCTGCGACTTTTACCGTAAGTGGAAACCTTGCGACGAATAGCGGCAATATCGAATTTGCGGCTGCGACGGGATCATGGGGCACGATTACTAATGCGGCGCTTTTTGACGCCTCAACAGGCGGCACGATGATAGCTTACGGGACGTTGACGGCTTCCAAGACAATTGCATCCGGGGATGTATTCCGCATTCCTAGCGGCGATTTTGACATTACATTGGATTAAAGGATTATCATGCAGATCGACGTAAAGCCGGGCCGCGTTATTTACACGACCAATCATGGCGATTGGCGACTTGATATCAGCGAGGAGCGATTCGAGATTATTCCAATCATGACGGGAACGCTGCTTTACAGTAGCGGGATTAATCTTGATCATCTTGCCGAATTGATCAGCGAGGCAAAAACTGATCTTGTTGCCAATCGCGGAATTGCGTGGAGTTCTGTCTGATGGCAGCGATTGCAAGTCTTTCCGATCTTGTAAACCGCATGAGCGGCGGTAATAACGGAACGCCTGAAACCGTTTTTGCCTTCAAGGTAGCCCGTGCCGGGGGCGTAAACCCGTCAACGCCTAGTCTGGGTCGAATGTTTAGTTACTGGACCTACGACGGGATGCCCGCAGCGGGCGCTGTTCCGACTGCCGGGGCAATTCCTACGCGCACGACTGTCGGCGCTTTGCCGTTTACAGCGCCCGGCGGAAGCCGTCAGAAATGGCTTGTGAATGTTGCGGCTGTTCCGACCATTGCGGGAACTTTAATCTTGTATGATCGGCTTTACCATATCGGCGGTCTTAGCGGGACGTTGACAACGGATCAGACGGTTCAGGGATCAACGCCGTCTCCGGCGCTTACGCGGAACGCGGGCGGTGTCGGAAACCATATTTTCTATGAAATCTATACGCAAGTTGGCTCAACAAGTCGAACCCTGACGGTTACTTATACCGATCAGGACGGCAATACGGGGCAAACGGCGACGATCAACATCGGCGCGACTGATTTTGCCGCACAAACAAGGGTGCAACGTATTCCGCTTGCGGCGGGGGATACTGGTGTAAGGGCGGTTGAGAAGGTCGCACTTAGCGCTTCTACGGGGACGGCGGGGAATTTCGGGATTACCATCGGTCGACCTCTTGCGCAGATTTCAATTGGCACGGCATCTAGCGGTGGCTGGCGGGACTTTACGACCGGATTGCCTGGCCTGCCAGAAATTGACTCCGATGCGTGTTTGGCAATGTATTACACCCCTTCTTCTGCGGCTGTTTCTGAAATGTGGCTTACCTATTCGATGGTAGAGGCTTAAATGCCGCTTGCAGATTTTGACGCATACAAGACTTTGCTTAAAAGCAATCTTGGCGGGGAAATATTTATTGTTGATTGGACAAGTTCTAATTACACGATTCGCTCTAACGACAGATTAATGGCGCTTTTCCGGGGAAAGCGTCCTGATAACCTTGCAACTGTTCCAACCGCCAGCGTTGCGCTTAATAACACAAACACTGATGTTGCGGTAGTGCCGCTGCCAAGCGCGTCCGGGAAATTGCGGATTTACGGTTACAAGACGGCTCCCTATCAAAGTGCAAATAATCCAAACGGTGCCATGTCTGCAAATCTTTTTGTGGATGTGTTGAATTTTTCAGGCGGCATGAACGGAACAATTACAACCGAGCAGACTACGAATTTGCCGACGGCGGCATTAACAAGATATACGACTGGCGAAGGCGTTATGGCCGGATTAATAGTTTGGACGACTGTAGGAACAACGGCTGCTGGTGTAACTGTCAATTATACAAATTCAGATAACGTATCCGGCAGAACTTCCACATCGGTTCAATTTGGCGGCGCAAACTATCGTGAGGCAGGCGCTGTTATACTTGTTCCTTTGCAATCCGGAGACAAAGGAATCCGATCTATTGAAGGTATAACGTTAAGCGGATCAACCGGGACAATCGGCGATTTTGGCGTTATTATGTTCAAGCCTTTGGCAATGTCTTTTTTCAGTGATATGAATTACAATTCAGACATGGACGCGATTTCTACAAGTTCGGTTTCTGGCGGTTTTCCGGAACTTGAAAACAACGCCTGTCTTTCGATGTTCGGGTTTAGCAGTTCCGGCAACATGATCGGCGCATTAGGGTCTGTTATCATCGGGGATGCCTGATGGCGTTGCGGAGATACTTTGACGAGGCGCAGATCGAATTAGGCTTGCTGCCGCTTGTCGCGGCTGCGGCTGGATTTGTTGACGCCGCTGTTGCAATATCTCCGGCGGCGTCGACAACGGTAAACGCAATTGCAATTCAGAGCGCGGCTGTTGCAATAGCAGCGAGTGTCGAGACAACCATAACTCCGCAAGGATTTATTGACGGCGCTGTTGCGGTATATCCAGCGGCGTCGACAACGGTAAGCGCGATTGCAATTCAGAGCGCGGCTGTTTCAATATCCCCAGCGGCGTCCGTAACAATAAGCGCAATAGAAATTCAGGATGCGGCTGTTGCGATATCTTCTGCAACATCGACAAGCGCATCTGGTCTTTTGATATTTGACAGCGCCCTTTCCGTATCTTCAATTTCAAGCGTTTTGAGTTCCGCAATTGCCGTTTTTTCAACGGGGACAAGCATTGCGGCGCTAGTTGAAACGTTACCATCTGCGACGATAACTGTTGCAGGAGCGCTGGCGTCAAATATATCGTCGGCGGTAACAGTTTCTGCGGAAGGCGGTTTTATATCATCGGGCGTATCGTCTTTCATCACAATCGGCGTTATGGTGACGGGCAGATTGAAGTGGGAAATTGAACCGGACACTAACGAGTTCTGGACATTACAGACCGACACAAGCGAATTTTGGACTTTGCAGACTGATACGTCTGAAACGTGGAGTTGAAAGATGGCAGATACGACCACAACGACTTATAGCCTTGTGAAGCCAGAAATCGGCGCATCTGAGGACACTTGGGGAACAAAAGTTAACGAGAATTTTGACAAGATTGATGATCTTCTCGATGGAACCTTGCCCTTATCCATGCTCGGCGATTTTTTTATTGCCGATAAAATCGTTCACATTGGAGATACAGATACATCTATTAGGTTTTCCGGGGCCAATACAGTAACCGTTGAAACTGGCGGCGCAACGCGACTTACGGTAAATTCGTCTGGCGTAAACGGATCAAATCTTCTTCGTGATGGGTCGCAGGTTTACTCAAGAGATAATATCCTTGGAACGGTGACGCAATATCTTGGGGTGCCTACCGGGCCAATCATGGAAAGTGGCAGCAATTCAAACGGAAATTATATAAGGTTTGCTAATGGGTGGCAGCTTTGCATTCGCCCCCGGTTGACTGTTTCATCAACTGGAAATCCGTGGAGCGCCATAAATAACGGCTACAGGTGGAATTTTGCCAGTTCCGGAGACAGCTGGCCTGCGGTATTTTCCGAAGTTCCGTTTTATGTAAACCCCATTTTGACATCAGCAAATGCTTGGGCTACTGCAAACGGAACAGGAACTACAAGTGCAACTCCTATTTTATGGGCGCATTCTTTCACAGATAGCTCGACTTCTTTAAGTTTCACACTTATCGCAATCGGTCGGTGGTTCTGATGCCTTTGGCTTCTCTTGCGATTCCGCCGGGTGTCATGCGGATCGGCACGGAATATCAATCGACGGGCAGGTGGCATGATGCCAGTCTTGTCCGGTGGGCTGATGGCGCAATGGGGCCAATTGGCGGATGGGCGGAGCGTTATACGATTGCGACGAACAAGCCGGTCAGAGGATCAATTGCGTGGTTTGATAATAACCGAGACAGATGGATTGCGGCTGGCACATATGACCGGCTTTATTCTGTTTCAGTTTCCGGAACTTTAAGAGATATTACTCCTGGAGGACTTGCCGAAGGGTATGCCAGCGAGCAAGCCAACCTCGGGTATGGCGGCGGGTTTTATGGGATTGGATTTTACGGAACTCCAAGACCCGATACAGGGACGCAGGCAGAGGCAACAACGTGGGCTCTTGATACATGGGGTGAAAACCTTGTTGCGTGCAGCGTTGAAGATGGCAGGATTTGGGAATGGAACCTTGATACCGTGACGGGCTCTGACGTTGTGACAAATGGCACGTTTGCTGTTGATGCAAACTGGACCAAGGGCACGGGCTGGACCATTTCAGGCGGCGTAGGATCGTTCAGCGGATCAACCATAGCGGCATTGTCGCAGGTTTTGACTGTGGTCAACGGCGACACCTATGAATTGGTTTTCACCTTGGCCAATGCCTCTGCGGGCGAGGCTCGGGCGGTCGTTACCGGCACGGGCGAATTGTTCAACCAGACGTTTGCCAGCGGGACTTATACGGTTCGGTTTCGTGCTAATGCGACAAGTGTAGCGCTGAAATTCGAGCCTGCGGCGGCGGTTGCGTCCGCGTTTACGGTTGACAACGTTTCCGCGACGAAGGTTCCTGCGGCTCGGTTGATCGCCAATGCGCCCGTTTCAAATGATGCTATCATTGTGACCGAAGAGCGGTTTTTGTTTGCCCTCGGGGCGGGGAGCAATCCAAGAAAGGTGCAATGGTCTGACCGTGAGAATAACACGGTATGGGCACCATCGGCGACAAATCAGGCGGGCGATATCGAGTTGCAGACTGGTGGCCGGATCATGCTCGGGATCAAGGCCAGGGGACAGGCGTTGATCCTGACAAATCTTGACGCACATACGGCAACCTATACCGGCGGTCAGTTTGTTTACGGTTTTGAGCGTGTCGGCACGGCTTGTGGCGCTGTTTCGAGGAGGTGCGCGGCGGGCGTTGACATGGGCGTTTTCTGGATGGGCGCCAGAGGGTTTTATCTGTTTTCAGGGGGGCAGGTGCAGGAGGTTCCGTGCGAAGTATCGGATTTTGTTTTTAACGACACGAACAATGCGCAGAAAAGTAAGGTTCACGCGGTTGCGAATGCCGAGTTTAATGAAGTATGGTGGTTTTATCCATCGAGAGAAAGCACGGAATGCAATCGCTATGTTTCGTTCAATTACGCTGAAAACCACTGGTCGATTGGGGAGATCGACCGCACATCGGGAATTGATCGCGGGGCGTTTAATAACCCGATTTGGTTTTCCTCAAATGGCAAGGCGTATAATCACGAAAGCGGAACAAACCTGAACGGTTATCTTGCATATGCTCAAAGCGGGCCTTTTGAAATGGGCGAAACTGTAATGGCGGCAACAATGCTTGTTCCGGACGAAAAGACAAGGGGTCAGGTTTCCGCCACATTCAAGACAAGATTCTATCCGAACGGCGACGAAACGACCCACGGGCCTTACAGCCTTGAAGCGCCTACGGATGTCCGGTTTACGGGGCGGCAGGTTGCCATGCGAGTTGTAGGCGAGCCTAACACGGCGTGGCGGTGGGGACAGCCACGGCTTGACGTTCGCGCTGGTGGCAGGCGATGAGGATCGGCGTCCCGCCTATCGGAAATGACCTCAAGACATGGGGCGAGGATTTGCGCCGGTTTCTGGCGAAGTCTTGGGACAGTCTCAGCTTCAAAGATCAGGCGGCAATTCCGTCTCAGGACGGGATTATTCTCTGGGACGCAACAAATCAGTATCCGGTTGTATCGCGCTCGGGCGAGTGGCGGCAGATCGTTCTTGCCGATGGTTTCGCGTTTTTGACGCAAGATGCCAGCATTACGGCGGCGGCGGCGGATACGGCATATGCGATAACGTTTGATGCGCCTGGCGCTGGCGACGCGAGTGGCATCACGCGCGGCACGTCTCCGAATGAAAGCCGGATCATCTTTGAAGAGGGCGGTCTTTATTACCTTAGTTTTACGGCGCAGATTTACTCCACCAGTAGCAGTCAGGTTAATTTTTATTTTTGGCCACGGATCAATGGAACTGATGCGCCATTGGGATCGACGCAAGCGAGCCTGCACAATAACACTGCAACAAAGCCGGTGACGAAAAGCGCGGTGTTTCGGATTAACGCGAATGATTACCTTCAAGCGATGTGGGCCACAAGCAGCACAAGCGGAAGCTTGAGCGCCTCTGCCGCAACAGCGTTTTCGCCTGCGGTGCCTTCGGCTTCGCTGTCAATTACAAGGATCAGCGCTTGAATTATTGGGAGCATTGCAAAGACTGGATTGCGTCTGCTTTGGAATATGCCGATGGCACGCACAATCTTGAAGATATACGGGTTGCGGTCGAATCTGGTCAAATGCAGCTTTGGCCGCATGATAGGGGGTGTGCAGTAACTGAAATTGTGATATATCCGCAAAAAAAGGTGTTTCATGTTTTTCTTGCGGGTGGAGAATTAAACGCAATTATTGGCGGTTTAAGCGATGCGGAAAAATGGGCGATTAGTCAGGGCTGCACATCTGTAACATTGGCGGGGCGCAAAGGATGGGGGCGGGTTTTGGCTTCTCATGGTTTCAAATCCACGCTGACTTTTCTTGAAAGGCGTATTGAATGAGCAAAGGCGGAAAACAGACAACTTCGGTTCAATTGCCGAAAAACATCGAGCGCGCCGGAGCGGCAAATATTCAGCAGGCGCAACAGATCGGGCGGCTTGGTTATGTGCCGTATTATGGACCAGAGGTTGCGGCCATGACCCCGATGCAGCTTGCGGCGGGTCGGGGCATTGGCTCCGCCGCAAGTGCGTTTGGGTTGCCCGGCGGCGGCATGTCGCCCATGCAGGGGATGCCGCCGCCTCAGACGTTTGCAGGCGGTGTGCAAGGTTACAGTTCGGGCAGTATCTTTGATCAGGCGTTGCGCGAATTGCAGCAAAACCGGCCAGGGCAATATAGCGCGCTCATGAATATGTTTGTAAACCCGCAAACTGGCAAAATGCCAAAGCCGAAAGGCAAAACAAAATCGGGGATGAAATAATGCGATTGGCGCCGGGTATTCTTAACAACATCATGAACCGGGGATCGTTCCGACAGGGACAGAACATTTTTAATCAGGCTGCAACAGGAATGACGCAAGCATTTCAAGGAACGGCTGGTTCGGCTGGCGCTCCGAATATTGCGGCATTTCAAACTCCCTACACGCAAAACGTTATCAACCGAACGCAACAGGACATTGCGCGCCAGCAAGCCATGTCGATGAATGATCTTGGGGCGCAGGCCACGGCGGCGGGCGCATTTGGCGGCTCGCGTCATGGCGTGGCACAAGGCGTCATGGCTGGCGAATATGGCCGTATGGCGGGCGACATTGCCGCGCAACAGCGGCAGGCGGGCTACCAGTCGGCGCTACAGGCCGCGCAACAGCAACAGCAGCAGCAGCTTGCGGCGGCTGGCCAAATGGGCAGCTTGGCGCAGGGAGCGGTTGGCATGGGGCAGGGCACCATCGGGATGCAGAACGCCTTCGGATCGCAGCAACAGGCGATTAATCAGGCCATAATTGATGCGGGACGCCAGCAATACGCGGGGTTCCAAAATGCGCCATATCAGGCCATCGCGCTTAACACTGGAACGCTTGCGCAGACGCCATACGGGCAGACGCAAACAGAAAGCTACAATCCAAGTTTGTTTGACTGGTTAAGCCTTGGGGCGAATGCTTATGGCGCTTATCAGGGGGCGCGTCGGTGAACGATCCTCTAGCCGCATACCGTAATGCCATCGCAAGCATTGAAAGCGCGGGAAGCGGCGATTACTCTGCCATTGGTCCGACGCATCCCAGACTTGGGCGCGCTCTCGGGCGTTATCAAGTCATGGAAGAAAACGTTGGCCCGTGGTCTAGAGAAGCAATTGGCCGAGAAGTCAGCCCCGAGGAATTTCTGGCAAATCCGGCGATTCAAGATGCAATTTTTAATCACGAGTTTGGAAAATACGTTAATCGGTATGGCCCCGAGGGCGCAGCGCAGGCTTGGTTTGGCGGGCCTGGGAATGTCGGAAATCTTAACGTTCAAGATGCGCTTGGGACTTCTGTCGGAGAATATGGTCAAAAATTCTCACAAGCACTTGGCAACGTTTCGCCTAACGGACCTTTGCAGGCAAGGCAATCAACCATGAATGCGCAACCCGGTATCATGCAGTTTCTTTCTGGTCAGGGCCAGCAGGGGCAACCTCAGCCTTTTTACAAAAACCCAGATTTGTGGGATACGCTTGCAATTGGGCTTGGCGGCATGTCGACTCGCCCGAATGAGGCAATTATTGGTGCCGCGCAACAGCGAATGCAGGAACGGCGGATAGATCGCCGCGAAACGGAACAGCGTAATCAAACGTTGCAATGGCTTGCATCACAGGGCCGTGATGATCTTGTGGCGGCAGTAACTGCGGGGCTTCCGATTACGGATGCGATGAATATTGCGCTGACGCCCGCGCAAATGCCGGAACCGGAAAGGGGCGTTGTAGTAGGCCAGAACGTTGTTGATCCTGTGACCGGGCGCATTATTTACGAAGGACCGTTGCGGGATGATACAAGCTCGGCAGAGCAGGAAATCAATCTTCTTACGGAAATTGGACTTACCCGAGACGATGCAATTCGCGTAACGCAACTTTACACAATTTCGCGCGATCCATTAACAGGAGAAGCTATTCTCCTTGATAAATCTACAGGGCAACCAGTCCAATACAATCCTTTGAGTCAGCAAAGTCAAATAACAACTACAGTGCTTGATCCGGCGGCTCAAACTCAAGTTGCACCTTTGCCTGCGGCACCCGAAGCAACCACAAGCGAATTTGGGCAACAGTATCCGGATGCAACAAGTGCATTTGGGTTGCCTGGATTTGCCAGATGGGGCGCAAACGTTCTTACTGGAACGGTTGGTCAGCCAATGTTCCCGAGCGCGCAACAATCAACTGCTGGTTTTGGCGTTTTGCGTGAATCTTTGGTAAACGATATTGCGTCTGGGTATGATAGACAGCCGCCTAGTTGGCTTTTGAAAAACATACAAGATTTAACGCCAGTAGCCGCAAATCCGTTTGTCGGTGTCGATCAAGCTATTTCTCAACTTGATGCTCTTGGAAACAATTTCTTGACAGAGCTTTCGTCGCTTCAAACTCAGGCTCAGGGAAGTTTGTCTCCAACAGATAGGGCCGCAATTAACCAAAGAGTGCAAGCCGTCCAGACCGGACTTAACCGAATTAGACAGGCTCGACAGGCATTACTGCAAGAACAAAGTCCGGCGCAGACAGACGAAGATTTTGAGGCTATATTAGAGAAGTATTCTCAATGACTGTTGAGAAAGAAATTGAGCGCCTAAAATCGGCACTGATTAACGCCGACAGGTTAGCGCAGGCGGGCGATGAGCAGGCGATGCAAGATGCTCGCGCAATAGCCTTGCGCATTCGACAGCTTCAATCTCAATCGCAAGGCCCTGATTTTTTGGGGCGCTTAAATCTTGGCATTGCAAAAGGTTTAGGCGCGCCTGTTGATATAGTTGCCTCGCTGCTTGCACCTATTGGCCTTTCAGCCAGTCCGGAAGATGCATTTCTCGGGTCGGAAAATATTGCCAACATTATGAGGGCAGTAGGAGTAAGGCTTCCCGAGGGGCCTCCTCAAGGAATTGTCGAGCAATTTGCGCAAGGCGGAGGGGAGGCGGCTGGCTTTCTGCTGCCTATGGGCGCAATTGCCAAAGGTGCGCAAGCTATGGGTCCGGTTGCCTCTCGGGTGGGGCAGCAAATCATGGCACCGTTTGTGGCCGCTCCTGTGCGAACTACGGCAACTGAAATGGCAGCGGGGGCGGGGGCTTTGGCGGGCGGTCAGGCCGCCGCAAATGCTGCGCCGGAAGGTTTTGAACCTTATGCCGGAATTCTCGGATCACTTGCCGGTGGTTTTGCTGGTGGAGTAGGCACATCACTGGCAAATCAATTGTCTCCGACCAGAAATATCGCAAGAGGAGCAAGATCGGCTATTTTCCCGTTTACAGAAGAAGGCGGAAGAATAAGGGCTTCTGAAAGATTGCGTAGTTTGTCTGCCGATCCCGCCGGGCAGGCGGCAGCGCTATCGCAAGCCCCGATTAGCGATATTTCACCAGCCACGCAAACCGGCGATCCTAATTTAATGGCTCTTGAACGGGCCATTTTGCAACGCAATCCGGCTTTGCGCGACGAACTTGCGGCCAAACAAAGCATGTCGTCCATGACGCTGCAACAGGCAGCAAGAGAGCCAGCAGAGGGATACGGATTTTTAGACACGCGGCAATTTATCGAAAAAAGGCGCGCCGATTTTATTTCTGCAATGCAGAACAGAATTGAAGAAGCCCGTCGCAATGCAGCAAATGCAATTGATAAATTGCGTCCTGAAAGAGCGCCGGGTGAAAACTCAATCATCGTAAGAAATCAACTCCAAAGAGCTTACGACGAAGCCGCTTCTTTGGAAAATGATCTTTGGCGTTCTATTGACGAAACTGTCTCTGTTGGAACAGAGACAGCGCGAAGAACTTTTGCCGATATTGATGCAAGAACATCGCAAGCTCAAAAAAGCGACATTTATTCGGATGCTCGCAGATTTTTAGGCAAAGAAGGTAGTTTCAAGGATCAAGAAACCGTGCAGGAAATGCGCGGTCTTTACAGTCGATTGCGGCGCGATGCCAGAGAAGCAATTGCCGGGCCCGTTCCAAACGAAAACCGGGCAAGAATTAGCAATTTGCTGGCAGATGCAATTTGGGAGGATTTGACCGATGTTCGCGGCCCCGTAAATCCCGAAATTGTAAATCAGCTTATGGAGGCCCGTGAATACAGCCGAGCTTTTAACGAAACTTTTAATCAGGGAGTAGTCGGAGAAATTCTGTCTCGCGCCAGAACAGGCGCGGAGCGTGTCCCGCCGGAAATGACACTTGGGGCAACTATAGGTCGTGGCGGAACCGCCGGCTCGGTCGCGGCAAGTCGCATTACAGAAGCAATTGATTTTCCAATGCTCAATCCGGAAGTCAGGGCCTCTAGACTTCAAACTTCTGGAAATGCAATAGAAGATTTCTTGAAAGAAGGAATCAGGCGCGCTGCTATTCCTGGAAATGTTGATTTGAGAATTGCTCCTGCATCAGAATTTGCAATTCGCAATGCAGAAGTTTTTTCTCAATATCCTGTTTTGTCCAGGCAATTGCAAGAAGCCTTGCGCGCCTCTAAAGAGGTCGGGTCATTCGCAACAAGAGCGGAGCAGAGAGTTTCAGCGCTTCAAAGCCCGCGCCGGTCTGTAGGGGCGGCTATTGAGTCGGCACAATACGGTTCTGAAATCGAAAGGGCTATTTTTGGCGCAAAAAATCCGGTTCAGGCGGCGCGTGAAATTGCAAGGCAAGCATCCAAAGACCAAACGGGCGCTGCTGTTCGCGGTCTTAAGGGTGGTCTTATTGATTACATAATGGCACAAGCCCGGTCCGGATCGGCAGATGCTTTTGGAAATCAAATCATTTCCGGAAACAGACTGGCCGGGTTCTTGAAAGATACCAAAAACCAATCCGTAACCTTGTCAATTCTTAATCGCGGAGAATTGCAAAGATTAAACCAGATTGCCGATGAACTTAGAATGATTGAAGCGTCTCGCGCAGGAACAAGTCTTGCCGCGCCTATGGAAGATTTGCCAAACAAGGCAATATCGTTTATTGCTGGAACTTTGGCCGCAAGAGCAGGCGCGCAGTTAGGAAAAGGCACTTCTGGCGCATCGCTGAGAACTGCCAACTTGGCTACCAAGGCAGTAAACGATGCTCTTGGGAACCTGACAAACGACAAAGCAGAATTGTTATTGCGTGATGCTATTCAAGATAGGGAATTGTTCCGTGCGCTTCTTATGCCTATTGGAAGTCGGGAACAGGCTAAAAATCTTGAAAGAGTTCTTCAGCAATGGGCAATAGGGACTAGTGCCGTAATGGCTACACAGGATGATGGCCAATGAAACCCAAGCGCCTTACACGCGACCAGATTGACAACACTATTTCAAATGCAATCAAGGAAGCGGTGAATTTTGTAGAAAGTGAAATTGCGCCTGACAGGATCAGGGCGCAAAAATACTTTGATGGCAAATCTAACGTCGGACACGAAGAGGGCCGGTCACGGATCGTATCTACCAAAGTCCGCGATACTATTCGTGCGATTAAACCTGTTCTGATGCGTGTTTTTTTGCAATCCGACAAGCCGGTTGAGTTTATTCCGACCTCGCCGCAATCCGTCATGGCTGCGGAGCAAGCAACCAAATACGCCAAATTCGTCTTTGAACGGAATAACGGCTTCAAGATACTGTCTGATATGTTTCATGACGCGCTGATCAAGAAAGTCGGCGTTGCCAAGGTTTATTATGACGAAACGCCGCATGTTGAAATTGACGAATATTCAGACCTGACATCGGAGCAGGTTCAATACATCCAGAGCGATCCTGAAATCGAAATTCTGGAAAGAGAAGAGACGATTGTCTCGGAAACGATCATTGATCCGACCGGAATTGAAATCCAGCCGGAAATGGTTTCAAGCAATCTCCGTGTTGCGCGCACGACGACAAAAGGGGAAATCAAGATCAAGTCCGTCCCGCCGGAGGATTTCTTTGTTGACCGCATGGCGACTGCAATTGACGATTGCTATGTCTGCGGCCACTCCACTGAAACCCGCGTCGGTGAAGTCGTGGCAATGGGTTTTGATTTTGAAACCGTTTATGATTTGGCTGGTTCCGAAAGCAAGGGATCGGATACGGAGGAAGAACTTGCTCGGCGCGGATGGGACAGCTACGGATTTGACGAGGACGCAAACGACCCGTCGATGCGCAAGATCGTCTTGACCGAAGCTTACATGAAGATGGATATTGAAGGGACGGGCGTCCCCAGGCTTTACAAGTTTATTTGCGCCGGAACGGATTACAAGGTTCTGGAATATGAACTTTGCGATTACATGCCGTTTGCCATTTTCGAGGTTGACCCCGAGCCGCATACGTTTTTCGGGCGCTCGCTTGCTGAAATCATTACCGAAGATCAAGACGCCTCAACTGTGCTTTTGCGCGGATTGCTGGACAGCACGATTATGTCAAATAATCCGCGCATGGTTGTTGTCGAAAGCCAAGTGAATATTGACGATGTTCTCAACAACGAGCACGGCGGAGTTATCCGGGCAAAAGACATTAACGCGCTGCGAGAGATTGTAACCGGAACTGCGGCAGCAACTGCATTGCCTGCAATGCAGTTTTTCGATGAAAATATCAGGGCCAAAACCGGCGTAACCGGCGCGTCAATGGGTATGGATGCTGATGCGCTGCAATCACAGACGGCGGCAGGCGTCAACGCCGCTGTGCAAGCCGCGTCGGCGGTCGCAGAGCTTATTGCAAGAAATCTTGCCGAAGGCGGAATGCGGCAGATGTTTCGGCTTATTGCGCAGATTGCCAGGGCCAATCCAAAGCCTGATGAAATGATGCGCCTTGACGGTGAATTTGTGCCGGTTGATCCGCGTTCATGGACTGCTGATATGGATTTGCAAACGAATGTGGGGATCGGGAACAATCAACGCGAGGAGCGCATTATGGCGCTTCAAGCGACCATTCAAACGCAAATGCAGATTTTCGGGACAATGGGACCGGCCAATGGCATTGTTACTTTGACCGGCATCAGAAACGCGCTGGCGGATGCTTTATCGTTAACCGGCCTTCACAACGCGGATCGGTATTACCAGCCGATGAATTTGCAGATTGAACAGCAAATGATGATGCAGGCGCAACAGGCGGCGCAGGGCCAGCAGCCCAGCGATCCGAATACGGCATTTCTGCAAGCCGAGGAAATGAAGGTGTCGGCCCGTGTTGCCGCTGATCAACAAAAAGCCCTTCTCGATTATCAAAAGGCGCTTATGGACGATGACAGAGAGCGCGACAAGATGGCACAAGACTTGATGATTGAGCAGGCAAAGCTCAATTCAAAAATAGACATGGAAACCATTCGCCGTCAGCAGGCAATGCAGAGGGAACCTAATGTCGCTGATACAGTCGGCTACGCAAGCCAAACGCCTTATGGAAGATGAAGCTTTTATCAGCGTAATCGAGGAAATAAAAAATGACGCAAAGGGGGTTTTTTTAAATGCAAATTCTGCTATAGACGAAATTGTGGCGGCGCATGAAAAGATAAAAGCCGCTCAATACGTTTTAGATACTTTGGCAGCAAGAATAACTGCCTGGGAAATTGAAACAAAAAGACAGGATCGGCACCGTGCAAACGACTGATATGACCATTGAAGAAGCCGTTTTGGCTATTACGCTCCCCGAGAAAAAAGCCGTAGAGGCCAGCGAGCCCGAGGAGCAACAGGCTGAAGCGGAAGAACCGGAAACAGAAGAACCGGAAGAAGAGGCGGCGGAAGGCGAAGAGCCTCAAGCCGTTGAGGATGAGGAAGGCGAAGAAGCCGACGCTCAATCCAAGGCACTTGCAACCTATACCGTCAAAGTCGACGGTAAAACCGAGCAAGTTACCCTTGAGGCGCTAACGCGGTCCTATTCGGGTCAAGCCTACATCCAGAAGGGAATGCAGGAAGCCGCATCGGCCAGGAAAGAGGCTGAGACGCTTGCGCAGACCCTTCAATCTGAGCGACAGCAGTTCCTTGCGACGTTGAGCAACATCCAACAGCACGGGATCATGGAAGCCCCAAAGCAGCCCGATATCAGCATGATCAATACCGACCCTATCGGTTACATGCAGGAGAAGGCAAAATACGACCTGAAATTTCAGGAATACCAAAACCAGCAACGCCAGCTTGCCGAAGAAAGCCGCCGTTTCACGGCGCAGCAAGAGCAGGCGCTTCAAGCGAAAGTCGCAGAGGAAGCGCAAAAGGTCGTAGCTGCAATTCCTGATTTTGCCGTGCCCGAAAAGGCAGAAAAGCTTTATCGGAACATGGTGCAGGCCGCATCGAAATACGGGTTTTCGGCTGAAGAGGTCGGGCAGTTAACTGATGCAAGATATGTGAAGCTTTTGCATGATCTTGCCAAAGTAAGCCAGATTCAGGCGGCAACGGAGACGGCAAAGAAAAAGCCGGAGCCCCCGCGCAATGTGAAGCCTGGTGCAAGACGGTCTGAACCTCCGCAATCCGTTCGGGAAAAAGCGATAAAGGCAGCCACGAGAAGTCAGAATATCGACGATTTTGTGGCGTTGATCTCAAAATAACTCAATAGAAAGGACTGCCAAATGGCACAGCCAGTAAATACCTACGACTCTTACGACATGAAGGGCGTTCGTGAAGACCTTTCGGACGTGATTTTCAATATCGCGCCTGATGAAACGCCGCTTCTTACGGCGTGCGCCAAGGTATCAATCGGAAACACGTATTACGAGTGGCAAACCGACTCGTTGCGTTCGGCGCAAGAGAACGCGCACATTCAGGGCGACGATACGATTGCGGAAGTTGTCGCGCCGACAACTCGCCTCGGAAACTACACGCAGAATTTCAAGAATGCTGTTACCGTTTCCGGCACTGATATTGCCCTCAAGAAAGCCGGTCGCGGCAGTGAAATGCAATATCAAGTCATCAAGAAGACAAAAGAGCACAAGCTTGATATTGAGCGCGCTTTGTTCCTGAACCAAGCCCGTGTCGGCGGATCGAGCACCGAGGCCCCCCGACTTGCTGGCATTCCCGCATGGATTACCAGCAACGTCAATTTTCAGACGGGTGGCTCGCCATCTGGCGCAAACCCGACTGGCGACGGCACAAACGCGCGAACTGACAACAGCGTCGTTACGGCATTTAGTCAGGTCAAGTTTGACGATGTAATGCAGAGGATTTGGGTTTCCGGCGGCGAGCCGGATACTGTTTATCTGAACGCATTCCAGATGAACTTGGCTCTCGGGTTTACCGGAAACAATAACCAGCGGTCAAATATCACGGCCAAGGATGAAACGGTTATCAAGCACATGGCCGTTTATGTCACGCCTTGGGGAACTGTCACCTGGAAACCCTCGCGCCACATCCGTCCCCGCGATGTTATCGTCGTTCAAGATGATATGTGGGCGGTCGGGATTGCTCGTTCGACAAAGACCGAAGAACTGGCAAAGACGGGTGACAATGAAAAACGGCAGATTGTTACGGAATTGACGCTTGTCTGCCGCAACCAGGCCGCATCCGGTGCCGTTTATGACAACACGATTGTCTGATAATGGAGGGCGGGCTTAGGCTCGCCCCCCTTTTCAACTCTTTGGCAAAAGGACTATCAAAATGCCTTCTCCCTATTTCGACAACTATGGCCTTGTCCGGCTTGAAGCCGCATCGGCCACGATCACCGCAGATGCTCATGTGGGCCAGCGTCTTGCCATGAGCCGCGCAGCGGGCGGTGTAACTGCGACCCTTCCTGCCGCAACAGGATCGGGAAACCGTTATGAGTTTCTAGTGCAGACTGCGCTCACAAGCGGTAACTACATCGTCCGGGTCGCAAACGCTACTGATACCATGATTGGCACGGCACTCCTGTTTGCGGACGGTGGCGATACTACGGTTGGGTTTGCGGCGGTTGCCGGAACGTCCGATACGATCACACTTAGCGGAACTGCGACCGGGGGCGTCCCCGGCGCTTACATTGTCGCAGATGACATTGCATCCGGTTTGTGGCACGTGCGCGTTGTTTCCGACGCCTCGGGCACTGAGGCAACGCCGTTCTCTGCAACGGTGTCTTGATGATCACGGAAGCGGCTTTAGGGCCGCTTTCTTTTCGCGTCACATGCGATAGCTTTGTCCACGCTGGCACCAGATACCGGCGTGGTCAAATCGTTTTCATGACAAAGGCAGTAGTGGACCGCATTTGCGCGGCTTACCCGATGATAACATTCGAGGTTGTAGATGACCAAGATATCGGAATTGGTTTTCGAGGACGACGGGAATTTGATAATTCAGGAGACCCACGACTTCACTCAAACGCTGGAAACGGCAAAGAGGCTGAAAAGCGAGGGCGCGGACGCCCTCGGAGAGAGCAAGTTAGTCGGGCTGGTTCCGATGAAGATGTGGCACGAATGGGGCAAGAAATGGGGCGTTGATCCTCAAGATAACGAGGCGATGAAAGAGGTTGTCGCGCGAGAACTTGCCGATAGTGATAACGCCCAGTTTAGAGTGTGGGGCGGTAAATATTGACAACGCAACTTTTAGTTGTAAGATGGAACGGAAAATGACAAACGAGGCAATTGAACTGGCCCGCCTTTCAACTCTGATTGAGGGACAGCGTTCTATGCTGAACACGATCCTTCAAGATGCAGAAAAAACGCGAGCGGCGGTTGCGCACATGCAGCGCGATATTGATGCTTTGAAACGTGATGTCGCAGAAATGAAGCCGATCACGCAACAATTCTCAAATATCAGAATGATGGCTCTTGGCATGTTGACCCTTTTAAGTATCATGGGCGGGACTGTCTTTGCCATATGGCAATACGCCAAAACGGTTATTCTCAGCGGATGAATAACATACTTACTTGGGCGCGTCACGAAAGCGGCAGTTTGCGCTTTTACCTTGACGGCAAGCTTGTCAGGATTGTCCCGAATGATGAATTGCCGGGGCTTATTCTGACATGCGCGCAAATCCTGCAACAAGGGAGAAACAATGAACAAAGCAATGGGCGATCTGGACTTAAGCCTTGAAACGGCAGACCGGGTTATCGGTCGCGCCGTTGAGGGTGTTGTTTTGTTCCGTGCCATGAATGCAACGGAAGAAGATCACGTTTTGCGGGCGCTGATCTATTACCGCGATATTGCACTAAAAAGTGTGGACATCGCTGCCGAAAACATCAGACTTCATCAGGAGCTTCAAGGCTACAGGCAGCGGGCGGCTGACAACCTTACAATTTAGGATATTGTGATTGTCGAACCCAGGCTTTAACGGCCTTGACGACCCACGCTTGCGTGGCGTTCTTGAGGCTATGGAGCAAAGCGACGGCATTGCGTCGAAAGCCGCAAGGTCGCTCGGCATGGACCGGGGCACATTCGTTCACCGCCTGGATGCGGCGCGCAGATATGCAGCAGCGCCGGAAGGGCAGAGACAGGCGGTTTCCGCAACCGGCCTTGACTTTTCAACGGCCACTCACGGATGGATTAAAACAGACGGCGAAGGCAAGGTTACAGGTCATTCGGTTTTCTGGAAGGCGCAGCCTGATCCGCAAAAGCTTGCGGACGCGATACGCGAGGCAATAGCAGATTGTCCCGCGCCTTTGCCCGTTGCGGCTCCGGAAGCCAAAGAGGGGTTGTGCGCGCTGTTTCCCGTGGCAGACCTTCATATCGGGATGCTGGCCGACGCGGAGGAGGTCGGCGAAGATTGGGACACAAAGATAGCAAGCCGGGTTTTTGCTGAAACGTTTTCCCGAATTGTATCTGTGACGCCACTTGCCGAGGTTGCGATATTGGCGCAGCTTGGCGACCTTACCCATACAGATGACCAGCGGAATGTGACGCCCCAAAGCGGTCATCAACTCGATACTGATAGCAGATATTTCATGATTTTGCGCCGCGCGGTTGCGGCGATGAAAGCGGCAATTGAAGCCCTGCGCCAGAAATATCACCGCGTTATTTATTGTGGTCGGCGCGGAAATCATGACATGACCGCGCATTATGCAGTAACGCTTGCTTTGGCGGAATATTACAGAGAGATTGAAAACGTCATTATTGTCGAAAACGCGGCTGATTTTTGGGTTCACGAATTTGGGCGTAACATGATCGTTCTGCATCACGGGGACCGCGCAAAGCCGGAAAGACTGGCACATTTTGCGGCGGCGCAATGGCCTGAAATATGGGGGCGCACAAAATACCGGCTTGCCCTTTCGGGGCATGTGCATCATGACAGCGCAAAGGATATAGGGGGCATGAGATTTGAGAGTGTCGGCACTATTATTCCGAGAGATGCTTATTCCTATTCTCACGCATACAGCGCCAGGCGGTCACTGGTGAGCATTACGCTTGACAAGGATCAGGGCGAAATCAGCAGGGCCAGAGTCAACCTTTAAGAAGGATTGCCAAATGACAACAAAACCGAATAAACTTGCCATTATTGTAGGCCATAACGTTCGAGCGCCCGGCGCAGTCAGGGTTACAGATGGGCAATCCGAATATGTCTGGAACGGCAGGCTTGCAGAAATGATAAAGTCTCACAATCCTAGCGGTATTCAGATTTTCCGCCGAACGTCCGAAGGCGGCTATTCGCGCGAGATTGATCGAGTATATGCTGAGGCGGATCGGTGGGGGGCAACATGTTGCGTTGAACTTCACTTCAATTCCGATGATAATCCCAATGCGCGGGGATGCCTCGTCCTTTCCAGCGGAACGGCGGGCAGCATCGCTTTGGCAAAAGAAATTTACCCGCGCATGGCTGAGATCATGGCGACGAAAAAACGCGGGATCGAAATCAGGCGGCGGCACGATAGGGGAGGCAGGTCATTGTGGCAGGGCAAATCGCCGTGCATCATGACGGAGCCTTATTTTGGATCAAACGTAGCAGATTGCATGGTTGCCGACAGATTTATGGACGAACTTGCGGAAGCCGTGTATCGCGGCGCTATTGCCTTCATGAAGGGGATTTGAAATGCAGAAAACGTTGACTTGGCTGGACGGCAAGAAAACATACATTGTCGCTCTTGCGTTGCTTATTGTCGTCGGGCTGGAGAATGGACTTGGTTTTGATGTTCCAGGATTTGAGGCCCCCGCCGATTGGCTGATTATTGTCTTGAATGCTTTGGGCCTTGGGGCGCTACGCGCTGGCGTTCAGAAATCACGCGGATTTTGACGGGGCGGCGCGCGATGGATAAATTAAGCGAGATAATTGCGCGGATTGTGTCGGAAGCCATGCGGGCCGAGTCATATGACAATGAGCCCTACATGGCGGCGCTAAATCAATTTGCGCATTACATGCTTGGCGTTTACGCGACGGTTGCGGTATGCGTTACCTTTGCTGTTGTTTCTGGTGAAATGCCATACAAGACAGAAGTTTTCTTTGTTTTGTCCGCGTTTTATCTTGGCGTGATAGAGATTTGGAAACAAGGCTGGCGCGGGCGAGACACGATAATTGATTCAACGTTCTTTTCGCTGGGCGTTGCGTCGCCTCTTGTTTCCGTGTCTGAATTGTCAGTCGGACCTCCGATAATGCTCGGGCTTAATCCCTTTTGGTCTTTTTTTGTCATGCTCATGTTGCCGGTTCTTTTACTGGCGCATGTGTGGCGGCGCGCATGATCTTCAATCTAGTTTTCCCTGCACCAGTAACAGGAACAAGTAGCGCTGGCGCGTGACGGGGACACCGGCTCTTGCTGTTGCCCGCACCGCCTCCAAAAACTGCTCAAAAACGCGAGACAGGTCTCTGCCCTCAGCCTCCGCCAACGCCAAAGCATCACGGCAGGATGTGCCGCCGGTCTGTATATCAAGCGACACGGCAAGGTCGTCCAAATAATCGGTCATTCTGCTTTCTCCACAGGCCAGCACGTCAAGCCTTCCCGACCTTGGCCGCAAGTTCGGCTACGCGACACAGGCCTCAGGAACCAATGGTTGTCGTCCATCTGCTCCAGATGCGCGCTGCCGATGACAATTTCATCGAGTGATCCGCCCTCGTTCAGATTGATCCGGTCAGTCATCGGTCGGCCCTTTCTGAGCTCTTCAATCTAGTTTTCCCTGCACCAGTTGCAAGAACAAGTCGCGCTGGCGCGTGACGGGGACACCGGCCTCTTCCGCCGACATCGCCGCCCATGACGCCGTCCGTGCCGCCACCCGATCTTTCGCCAACTCTTCTTTTGCCGCCGCCACCAATGCGCCAGTTGCCGCAAACGCCGACCACCCCGCCGCCTCCGCCGATTCCGCCGCCGCCGCCGCCCACGCCGCATCCGCCGCCGCCCACGCCGCCAGCGTCGCCTTTTCCGCCTCCGGCCAATCCTTGCCTTCCGCAAGACGGTCCATACCGGCGATGACCGGGTTAACCACGGCCAGTATGTTGGCGCGCTTCACCGGCACCTCGCTCAGGATCGCGCCCAAGAATTGCCAGCAAACGCGGGACAGGTCTTTGCCTTCGGCGCGGTCAAGCGCATTCCGGCAGGCGGGGCTATCGGCTTCGCGGTCGAGCCATTCGGCAATAAAGGTTAAATGGTGGGTCATGTCACTGTTCCTCCCCTTTGGATTCCGGCGGCTCTCGCCTTTCCCATGAGACCTTGATCGGCGTATCGGACCACAGCCATACGGCAATCTCCGATCCGTCCTCGCGGCACATCGACAGGAACCAATGGTTATCGTCCATCTGCTCCAGATGCGCGCTGCCGATGACAATTTCATCGAGTGATCCGCCCTCGTTCAGATTAATCCGGTCAGTCATCGGTCGGTCCTTTCTGAGCTCTTCAATCCAAATCGCCTATGCCATACCTGACCCAGGCCGGCAAATTCTCGGGAGCCGTGCTTTCGTCGAGCAGCATTCGTTTCAGATATGCGTTCTCGGCGTCTAAACTGGCATTCTTGGCCTCCAATTCAGATATCCGCCTTTGCATTGCGGGAATGTTGCCGTTCCAGTTCTGCCCGTAGGTAATCGTGATCCGGTCAGTCATCGGGTTTCCCCTTGCAGAAGCGCCATCACGGCTTCCCTCTCAACCTTCGAAAGCCATGATATAGGTCCGTATTGAATAACAGGCCGACCGATTCTTCCGTCTGTTACCTGCCCCGCATAGTCTTTGACCCATTGTATTTGGGGGACGTAAAGGCTGCCATTGTGTATGGCGCGGCAAGCGCCCCTCGCCATTACCTCTGCACTCGGAGGCAAGAGATTGCCGTCATCATCATATTCTGCCCATCTATCGCCTAAATCTATGATGACCGCGCGGCCAGTATCTACAATGTCGGCGCTGTCGGAGATTATGTCACTCATCGGTCGATCCTTTCTGCGGCAGTGGTAGGTTAATCCCTTGACGCCGTGCTAAATCGACAAGGGCCAGCCGATATTGATCAACCGAGGCGCATTTGCTTAATGCGCTGGCAACCTCGCCTATGGCGCTTTCGTCGATTGAGGCCCTGACCCAGAACCGGAACAGAGCGCCATCAACATCGTCTAGTCTGCCGTTAGCAGTTATTGCCGGTCCCATTGCCTGTGCAAATTTGCACAACGCATATCTGTATTCCGGCAGCGTGCGGCAATCATGAAGGGCGCGCATGGTGGCTGTTGGCCATCCGCCCGGATATGACGCCGCGCGGCACCAGAACCTGAACAGCGCCCCGTCAAGATCGTCGTTTTCATGATACGCCGGTATTGGCTTGTCAGTCATCCCGCCGCCTCCTCCATCAGCCGCACCAGTATCTCGCGCTGGCGCTTGTAGGGCAGGCCAGCTTTTGCCGCCCACGCCGACGCCACCAGCGCCCACTCCCCCGCCTCCGCCGCCTCTGCCTCTGCCGCCGCCGCCAGCGTTGCCGCCCATGCCGCCTTCAAAAACGGCGGCGTGGGCGGCGGGGCCGCAGCCGCCCACGCATCCTGCCAATCGCCGCCTGCCGCAAGACGGTCCATGCCAGCGATAACCGGATCGACCAAGGCCCGCGTCCTGTCGCTCTCCACCGGCATCTCGCGCAGCATCGCGGCAAGGAAGCGCCAGCCCACGGGGGACAGTTTCTTGCCGCGCGCCGCCTCAAGCGCGGGCAGGCAGTCGAGACGGCGGGCAAGCAGGGTCAGGTCAAAGGTCAGCATGGGGGGTCTCCAGTTCTGCGGCGCGGGCGAGGATGGCATCAGCAGCTTCGTCCAACGACACCCGCGCGTGAGCGTCCTTGTATCGGCCATCACGGCGCTCCTGCACGATCTTCGCCGCCTCACGCAGCCCCGCTATATGCGCAGGCAGCGGTCTGTCATTCTTTTTATCCTTCGCAAGCTGCTGCCCACAGCAGGGGCAGCGTTTCGGCTCAACGCGACAGGTGCAGCCCTGATCCCAGACGCGGTGCCAGCATTTTGGATAAGCGAATGTGCATCGGTCAGTCATCAGGACTCCTCAATCTCTGCGCCCCCGCCAGCACTCAGGCCGGCGGGGGCTGCGTCATGCGCGGGTCGGGCAGTCCCGGCTTCATCTGGCATCACCTCCTTTCCGGGGTTGGCGATCAGTGCCTCTAGCGCAGACGGACATGGCAAAAGTTCACTCATCGGGTTTACCTTTCATACAGTTCGTCAAGGTGCGCCTCTAGGACGGCCTCGAACTCCGCGCCAAGCGGCTGCTGCCCGCTTGCCAGATCGGCAAGGACATGATGCAGCTGCATCAGATTGCGCAGCCGCGCGATCTCGGCTTCCAGCGCCTCGATCCGTGCATCGTAACGGGCAATGGTCTCGGATTCGCGCTGGCAGACGGTTTTCAGTTTGGCCTCCAGCGCCACGATCCGGTCGGTCATCATGGTCACAAGTTTTGCCGCTGCTGCGTCAAATTGCTGTGGTGTTTTGCTTGCCAGCACCTCACGCGAGGCTTTCGCCAGATCATCGGTCATTGCTGTTGTCCCTCCATCAGTTTCAAGGCCTTCTGCGTCCACGCCTCCGCGTCTGCCCACTCCGCCCACGACGCCGCCCGCGCCTCTGCCGCCGCTAGTGCCATCTCCAGCGCCTCGATCCGGTCGGCCATCGCGGGCACAAGCGACCGGGCGGCGGCGATGAACTTGGCGTTGTTCTCCCATTCAGGTTGTCTGGTATCGGCATGAGGCCATGCCGTGTCGCCGCAAAGAGCAATACCGCAAAAGCAGAGGCAGCCGTCAGCAGTATCGGCGCTCTCGACCCAATAATCGCCGCACTCTGTCACATGCCACGGCCCCTCCGTGACGCCCACCAGCGCCTCACGCGCGGCATTCACCAGATCATCGGTCATCACTGTTGTTTCTTTCATACTGAAGTTGCCACAGGTCTTTTTTGTTCTTACTTCTGGCATTCAGTTTTTCTTCCACCAGAGGCTTGAACGCGGCAATAGCTGGATGGCTCCATTCCGATTTTTCGGAGTTTCTTTTCAGAAGCGCAAAACCCACAAGTGCAAGTACGACAAGGTCTGGCAGATGCGAAAGCTGCTCATCGGTTAGTTCTTTGTCAGTCATTGGCCGGTCCTCACGCGCGGTATTCACCAGATCATCGGTCATTGCGAAGCCTTTCATTATTCGTTTATCCTTTTGATCGGCGGCGCGCGGGTCCGAATATCTCGGCCTAATTGCGTCCAGCATCGCGCGACGCCTACCCTTGCGGGTTCCTGTGTTTCATGATGGTCTCTGCTCCCGGATCACGGGGAGGAGGCATGATCCGGGAGCAGAGCATCCGACGCGGGGAGAGGCGCGTCAGATACCGAAGCCGTAGGCCAGCACGGGCAGGCCCAAGGCGATTACGAAGAGCGCGGCAACGCCGATGATATCGCGGATCATGCTGCCACCGCCGTTAACTGCGGCTCGTGCATCCGTGCGGACCAAAGCAAGCGCCTCAGGAAAGGCTCAGCTTCAAGTGGCAAAAACCCCTCGATGACTTGCCCGCACACAAGAGAACGTGCGACACCAACCGACGTTCGCGGAGCGTCTGGCCGAGAAGCGCAGAAGGACGCAACCCCCTGCGGCGATACGTAAATGACAGGCTTGCAACGATTGGTATCCAGCATCGCAGCGTAAAGCAAAGAAAACTGGCGCATCTGGTCATCAGTAGTAGCCCTTTTGTCAGTCATAGCCACACCATCAGGGCAATAACCGCCCAGATCAGCGCGCCGCCGATGACCGCCCGCGCGATCCCCGATCCGGGGGCAGGGCGATGTGAGCGCGTTACATGCAAGTTGGGATAACGCCCGAGCGGATGGCGAATCATGCTGCGGCCTCCTGCTTGATGTATGCCTCTGCAAATGCGCGGGCCATGGCGCGCTCGTATTCGGCCCATGCCGGTGCAATGGCGCGCATGTATTCGTCCCAGGGCGCTGTTGCGGCGCGCTTGTATTCGGCCATCGCCGATGCCTCGGCGCGCTCGTATTCGGCCCATGCCGGTGCAATGGCGCGCTCGTATTCGGCCTTTGCCGGTGCAGTGGCGCGCTTGTATTCGGCCCATGCCGGGGCGGCGAGAAAACTATCCGCGGCCCAATCCCAATCGAAAGCATCCGCATTTTCGACCGCGGCCTCAACCGTCATCGGCGCGGGGCCGTCACCCCAGATTGCCCGGAAGGCGGCGACCTGCGACCGGCAAGCCCCTAGGTCGCTCAGTCGCGACGCGGTAATGGTCATGCTGCGGCCTCCCTTACAGCATCATACAGATAATCGGTCCTGTCGTCTAGCAGTAAGTCGGCAAGCCAGCGCGGGCATTGCAGCGTTTCGCCTTTAGGGCCTGTGATCGTGGCCCGCAGATCGGTGATCGTGTCGTCATCTTCTGATGTCAAGCCACGGTCCACGTGAAACCGAAATTCAACTGCCAGGCTACATTCCATTTCAATCGTGTGGTCGTGCATCAGGTCGCCTCCTCGATCTTGTGCAGTGATTAACAGCCATTTTCAGCGCAAAAAGACTTGGCGAATGCCAGCGCAATCTCAAACGGCATGACAAAAGTTTGAGTATCTTTCCCATCATTGTCGTAAACAGAAAAACACACATCTTGACGCGGTTTTATTGCCGTTTTTACCGCGTATCCGCCTCCGCGCTTTTCATGGGGCCAAAACATGGCAAAACCGTTATAACCAATTCCGGCGGAAGCTGATATTGTGATCCCACCTGATTGATCGGGATTGCTAAACGTCAGCATCAGGTTGCCTCCTCCATCAGCCGCATCAGTATCTCGCGCCGGCGCTCGTAGGGCAGGCCAGCTTTTGCCGCCCACGCCGCCGCCACCAGCGCCCACTCCCCCGCCTCCTCCGCCTCCGCCGACCACGCCGCCGCCAGCGTCGCCGCCCACGCCGCCTTCAAAAACGGCGGCGTGGGCGACGGGGCCGCCGCCGCGACGGCCCACGCTTGCCGCGCATCCTGCCAATCCTCGCCTGCCGCAAGACGGTCCATGCCAGCGATGACCGGATCGACCAAGGCCCGCGTCCTGTCGCTCTCTTCCGGCATCTCGCGCAGCATGTCCGCAAGGAACATCCAGCCCACGCGGGACAGGTCTTTGCCGCGCGCCGCATCAAGCTCGGGCAGGCAGTCGAGACGGCGGGCAAGCGGGGTCAGGTCAAAGGTCAGCATTGGGAGCCCCCTCGGTATAGAACGCCTCGGCAGTCCGGGGCGCAGGCTTGGGATCAGGCGGACGCGGGGTCATGGCATAGCCCAATTCCCACGCAAGATGTTTTAGATGGTCGACGGCATTGTCGACTTGTTCAGCCGCTTTCTTGTCGGCATTGTGGAGCTTGAGGATTTGCGACCAGTGCAAGCACCGGCCAACGTTTTCCGCGTAGGTCGCCGCATCGAAGATTTGGGATATAGTGTGCATCGCGTCTCTCCTCAGAACGGGGGTTCATCGCCGGGGTGGGCGGGCAGCCACTGCGCGGTGATGCCGTCGCGCCACGCGCGCGTGGCGTCGGCGTCAAGCGGCTTGGCCGGGGGCGGCAAGGCAATGCCGATGTCGCGCAAGTGCAAGGCAAGCGCGGGCGGGATAGGGGCGCTCATGCCGCGTCCTCCGCGCGCACCAATGTCATGTTCTCCACCATAAGCGCGCATTCAATAAACGCGCTGGCGCGAGCCAGCCCGATCAAGCGCTCTGAGGAAGTTCTGTTCGGGCTATCTTCTGCGGCTTTGGCCATATTGCGGAAAGCCGCCGCGATGTCGGCAAGGCTGGTTGCCGTGTAGGTTATGGTCATCGTGTCTCTCCCTGCGCCGGGGTGGCGCTATGTGACTGTCCTGACAGTTGCGCGGTGCCATGTCAATACCTATAAAGTATAGCCCGCGAAAAGATTGTCATGCCGAACCGACTTGACAGACGCTATACCCCTGATGTAAGCCCCTGAACATGAGCCAAGCGCTACAGTCCTACATGCAGACCAGCGGCCAGTCGCAAGTCGCCTTCGCGCGCTCGATTGGCACATCGCAAGCGCATGTGTCGCGCCTTGTGTCCGGCGCGATGCCGAGCCTGCCGCTTGCAATCACAATCGAGCGGGTGACGGGCGGCGCAGTGCCGGTCAGCTCTTGGGCCGATACAACGGAAGCACCAGGATCAAAAGGATAAAAGCATGACACCGGCACAGAAAGCAGCCCTCAAATACCGGATATGGGCCTACGCCAGCGCGCGAGAGTGGGATGTGACGCTACATGATATCGCGGATCATCTCGACTGCTCCGCACATACCGTGCGAGGTCTATGCCAATACAGCGGATGGCTACCCCGGCTGCGGCGCACATCATATGACGGGTTCGGGCGATGGAACGGATTTATGTTTGATCAAGGGGACCACGAAAAAGCAATCCTAGAGGATATGCGGGATTGGTCGGACGCTGATCCCGTATCAATCGAGTGGGCAGAGTGAAGGCGCGTCGCATCCTGATCGGCTGCGAGACATCGGGGCGAATGCGGCGCGCAATGGCGGCGCTGGGGCATGACGTGTGGTCCGTCGATCTTCTGCCAGCCGAGGACGGATCGAACCGCCACATCATCGGCGACGTGCGCGACCATCTGCGCGACGGATGGGACATGCTGGCCGTCATGCATCCGCCCTGCACCCGCTTGTGCAATTCGGGCGTCCGATGGCTGCACCAGCCCCCGCCGGGGCGCAGCCGCGAAGAGGTGTGGGCCGAGCTTGGCGATGGCTGCGCCTTTTTTTCAGCGTGCCGGACGGCACCAATCGACTGTGTGGCTATCGAGAATCCGATCATGCACCGGCATGCCCGAGAGCGGCTGCCAGCCGACCTGCCGCGCCCCCAGATCGTACAGCCATGGTGGTTCGGCGAGCCGTTCTTCAAGGGCACCGGCTTCTACCTGCGCGGCCTGTCAAGGCTCGTGGCGACCAACCCCTTGACCCCGCCCAAGCGGGGCACGAACGAGCATAAGGCGTGGTCTGCCGTGCATCGCGCATCGCCCGGCCCGGATCGCTGGAAGATCAGAAGCCGGACGTTTCAAGGCGTGGCCGACGCTTGCGCCATGCAATGGGCCGGGCCGGTTGCCGCAGAGCGCGAGGCCCTGTCATGACCCCCGCCGCGCTGCATGTCGGGGACTGCGGGGAGGTCATGCGGGGGATGGGCGATGCAAGGGAGAATAATCATGAGCCTTGAAGAGTATCGGGCGTTTGTGGAACGTAAAACGCACCTTAACGGCGAGTTTGGATTCAAGCCAATTTATGAAAACAAGCACGCGCACGACTTCCAGATGGCCTTGATCGAGTGGGCAACAATGCAAGGACGCGCTGCCACATTCGCCGACTGTGGATTGGGCAAAACCTTGATGCAGCTTGTTTGGGCAGAAAACGTTTACCGCAAGACGAATAAACCCGTCATAATCTTTGCGCCGCTATCCGTATCGTCGCAGACCGTCGAAGAAGCGGCCAAATTCGATATCGAGGCAGTAAGGTCAAAGGACGGATCGGTTCCACAAGGGAAGGGCATCATTTGCACAAATTACGAGCGTATTCACCATTTTGACCCTCTAAATTTTGCAGGCGCAGTTTGCGACGAAAGCAGCATCCTAAAAAACTTTGACGGTTCAATCCGGGCAAAGATAACAGATTTTATGCGTAAAATCCCTTACAGGGCCATGTATACTGCAACACCGTCACCTAACGATTATACGGAACTCGGCAATACGTCAGAGGCGCTTGGAGACATGCCGTATATGGATATGCTGCAAACGTTTTTTAAGTCAAACGACGACACCCTACACCCCGCTCATATTGGTCAGGCATGGCGGTTTAAGGGTCATGCGGAGCCTCATTTTTGGCGATGGGTGGCATCCTGGGCGAGGGCAATTCGTCGCCCGTCTGACATGGGATTTAATGATAGCGGGTGGGTTTTGCCGAATTTGATAGAGATACATCACGAAATAAAAAGTAAGCCATTAAAAGGTGAACTATTTGCAATGCCCGTTCGTGGCCTGCCGATGGAGCGAGAGGAGCGCAAGGCGACGATCCGGGAGAGATGTGATTTGGCCGCCGAATTACTGACAAAACATGATAATGGAGTTTCGTGGTGTCATTTCAACGCGGAGGCAGATTATTTGACACAAATAATACCTGGCGCTGTAAACTTGTCCGGATCAGACAAGGACGAGGTGAAAGAGGAGAAATTCGACGCATTCAAGTCCGGTCAAATTAAATACCTCATTACAAAACCAAAGATTGCGGCGCTTGGCGTAAATTGGCAGCACTCGGCATCCTGCACATACTTTGATGATTACAGTTACGAGCAATACTATCAGGCCGTGAGACGGTTCTGGCGATTTGGTCAGAAAAGACCTGTAACTGTTCACCAGATAGGCACGACAAGCCTATCTAATGTAGCAAAGTCACGAAAGCGAAAAGCGGAGGCCGCAGACCAAATGTTTTCCGCGATGATGGAGCATATGGTTGACGCTCAGAAGCATCGAAAGATTTTCACTGAAACAACCGCAGTCAATCTGCCGTCATGGGTGTAAAAATGGCCGTATCTGATCAAATCATCACAGACGACTATGCAATCTATAACGGAGATTGCGTTGAAGTCATCTCGGACATGCCGTCAAAAAGTATTGACCTCGCTGTTTACTCACCACCGTTCGCGGGATTGTTTCAATACTCGGGGGACGAGCGAGATATGTCGAACTGCACCAGCTACGGGCAATTTTATGATCAATATCGGTTTCTTGTCGAGCACCTTTACAGGGTGACAAAGCCCGGTCGGATTAACGCCGTGCATTGCATGGACATTGGCGAGGATATGGTGGGAACCTGCCATGACTTGCCTGGAAACATCATCAAGATGCACCAAGACGCCGGGTTTCATTTCATCGGGCGCAGGCTGAAATGGAATGAGCCTCTTTCCGTCCGGCTGCGGACAATGATCAAGGGTCTTGCTCACGTCACTATTTGCGAGGACAGCACAAAGTCGTCAATTGCAAATGCTGATTATATCTTGTTCTTTCGCAAGAATGGTGAAAACGCCGTTCCGGTATCTCACGCAACAGGTTTCTTGCGATATTTTGGATCGGATCAAATACCGGAAGAGGCTTTGAGGTTTCGCGGTTATTCGGGAGATCAGAAGGAAAACCGTTTTTCTCATAATGTCTGGCGGCGGTATGCCTCTTCGGCATGGATGGATATTCGCGCCTCAAACGATCAGCTTTGCGGGGATGGATTGAAGGCCCGCGCTATTGTGGACGACGGAGAGGCGCGCGAACCTGATGACGTAAAGCATGTGCACCCGCTGATGCTCGATATAATTCATAGGTGCGTTGAGCTTTATACAAATCCAATGGAAACAGTATTTACCCCATTCATGGGAGTAGGTTCTGAGGTTTATAGCCCGGTTTATCTTGGACGCCGGGGGATAGGTGTCGAGCTTAAGGGCAGTTATTATCGCCAAGCCGCCAAAAACATTGCAAAAGCAAAGCAGGAAGCAAAGGAAGATTGCATCGGTGATCTATTTGGAGTTGCCGCAGAATGACAATTCTAAGCCTAGACTTGGGCACGACAACGGGGTGGGCGATTTCCCGCGATGGAATCATTACATCCGGCACGATAAGCTTAAAGCCTGGCCGATATGAAGGCGGCGGGATGCGATATTTGCGTTTTACAAAATGGCTTGACGAAATACGCGAGATTTCGGGATCAATTGTCGAAATCTATTTCGAGGAAGTCCGCCGCCACGCCGCAACAGACGCCGCGCATGTCTACGGCGGCCTCATGGCCACGCTGACCGCATGGGCGGAATTGAGAGGGATACCTTATCAAGGAATTCCCGTCGGCACGATCAAGCGACACGCGACCGGCAAGGGCAATGCCTCCAAAGAAGCCGTAATTGCTGCCGTGAAGGCAAAAGGCTTTACCCCCGCCGACGACAACGAGGCCGACGCAATCGCGCTCCTGCTTTGCGCCATCGAAAAGGGCGGCAAATGAAAGTGTCAATCGCAGAAAGCCTTGCAAACGCCATCATCGGGCTAATCATATCGTGGCTTGCGACTTGGCTCGTTCTTGGCTTTACCCCGTCTCAAGCCATAGGCATTACAGCGCTTTTCTTCGGCCTGTCATTCTGCCGCGCATTCATCCTGCGCGAGATTTTCCGGAGGATGAATTGAGCTTTAAAATCGAAACGGGCGTCACAACAGGGCCATCTTTCGGATTTGACCGCGAAGCCGTCATGACAGCAGCCCTGGACAGCCTGCCGCCAGATGCACCGCAACAGGATATAGACCGGAAGCTGTATTACATCATCCGTCAAATGCTGCACAAGCCGCGCAAGGCCGAAACCGTCCGGCGCGCATTCCTCGCCAATCTGCACATCATTGTGCCGCTGGCAGAGCGAGACCCTCCAATCTTCGACCAAATCATCGAAGAACTCTATTCGGCCCTGCTAGACAGGACCTGATCCGCGCCGGACGGCTTCCGGTTAAAACGCAACAGGATCAAAATGTTTGAAATCGACACAGGCGCAGAAGGCGGCGGATCGCGCGGGCCTTGGATCAGCTTCAAGCCGAAAGGATCGGCCAAGCACGGCCTTCCCTATAAATCGTGGGCCTTTCGTGAAAAAACAGACACAGGGTCAACGATCAGACGATTTACAGAAATTGAATCGCCAGGCATCGTGTTGGACATCTACGCCAAAGGCGGGCAACTTTGCGGGTCGCTGAAATTTGGTTGGGCAAAATCAGACGGCGAAATCGGAAAAGCGCCGGAAAGACGCTGGAACAAATCGCCGCTAAAGAAAGAGCCGCGACCAGACGAAAGCAAAACATCGCAGGGCGGGTATGTATGGCGAAACGCTCTCTCAGTGCGCGCCGCAATATCGCAAACCGTCGCAGTCACATGGGAAGATGAAGGGTGGGGCGGATTTAAGGGCTTTTCGGCCTTGATCCATATCATCAACCAAGGATTTGCTACAAATGAAGGCCTATGCCCGATGGTGCGCTGCGCCGGATACGTCGACGAAGGAAGCGGAACAAGCGCAACTTCGGTCCCGATCTTTGAAATCCTGAAATGGGTCAAAAGGCCGACATGCCTAGACGAAGAACCTCCGGCTATCGAGGCAGCGCCGCCGCTGGTCCCGACGCCCGCCGCCGCAAGGGCAGTCGCGGTGCCAGATGATGCGCCTTTCTAACTGATACGACCATAACGAGGGGGGCGAGGTGCAGGATATCGAATTGCGCGCGGATAAGGCCACAATCGCAAAGCACCTCGCCCACATTACGCGGCGGTGGGCGGAACTGACCCGCCCATGCCTGCTTGAAATCGTGTATCTGACCGCGCACGAGCAAGCCGAAGTCCGGCATGTCCACCATTACAGCACATCAGGCGATGACATTGCATTGGCGGTCGAAGATATAGCGGCAATGAACGCCCACAAGCTGAATTGCTACGCGACAATAAATCCGGTTGATGCAAATAATCGTCCCAAAGCCGCAAGGCGGGCATCCGCAGAGCATATCGTCGCAAGCTTCTTCCAATTTGCAGACGCCGATACCCCGCAAGCCGCCGACAATATCCGGGGATTTGTCGGCCCCAAATATACGTCTTGCGTCATTACTGGCCGAACGCCCCACGCGCGCCCGCATATCTATTGGGAACTGAGCCAGCCGATTGACGATTGGCAAACATGGAGCGCCAGACAGCGGGCAATCGCATCGGCGCTTGGAACGGACAAAGCCGTCATCGACCCGCCGCGCATGATGCGGATTGCGGGGACGGTCAATTGGCCACCGCCGCGCAAGAGCGCAAAAGGCTACTTGCCAGAAATTACAGAATTACACATTTACGCGGATAGGCCAGCCGTGACGGCAGAAGCCATTGACCGCGCATTCGGCGCAGCAGTCATAGCATCCGACGCCACAGGGCCGCACATAGACGCCGGAGCGTCACAGACGCTAGACCGCGAGGCCGCGCGCATAAAGGCCATGAGCGGCGATGAGTGGCACTCCCATGTGATCCGCCTGGTCGCGTCCTACGTCGCGCGCGGCTTTACCGACGACGAAATCCACCGGCAAACCGATAGCCTCACGCTCTCAGGATACACGCTCGATGACACCCGCCGTGAAGTGCAGCAGGCAATCGACGGCGCGCGACGCAAGGGCTGGACGCCAGAGCCAACATACGCGGACGCGGCGCAGGCAATAACCAGCACAAGCGCACAAGCGCAAACAGCCGCCTCAGCCGTCGAATGGTGGCAGGATATCGCTCCGGTCCTGACGGATAGCTATATCGTCAAATCCCTGATCGGCGCAGGCACAATGTCCGTGATCTACGGCCCAAGCAACAGCGGCAAAACGTTCTTTGCGCTCGACCTCGCCTTTCACATCGCGGCAGGCCTCCCATGGCGCGGACGCCGCGTCAATCGTGCAGGCGTCCTATACCTCGCCGCAGAAGGCGGAAGCGGTGTGGCAAACAGAATTGCAGCCATAAAATCAGAAAAAGGCTCAAGCCCGATCCCGCTCGCATTGCGCCGCGCAGGATTGGACCTGCTAAAAGAAACCGCAGACCTGCAATTAGTTTACAATCTGGCCAATGAAGTAAAACAGCAAAGCCAGACAGACAAAACGCTGATCGTAATAGATACGCTATCTCGAATAATGGCAGGCGGCGACGAAAACAGCGCAGCAGATATGACAGCACTTATCCGCAATATCGACGCAATTAGAGAGGCGACGAAATCCCACATAATGCTTGTCCACCATACAGGAAAAGACATTGCACGAGGGGCGCGCGGACATTCCAGCCTCAGAGCCGCAACAGATACCGAAATCGAGGTTCAGGCCGAAGAAGAAACAAGGGCTGCAATCGTCACAAAACAACGCGACTATCAGGGCGGAGAAACATTCGCATTCGACCTTAAAACAATTACCCTCGGAATAGATCAGGACGGAGATAATGTAACTTCCTGCATTATTGAGCCGCGAAATGGAGACGAATTTCAAGCCGCGAAAAAAGCCGCAAAAGGTCGCGGACGTAATCAGCAAATCATCATGGAAACGTTCGATCAGATGGTCGCCGAAGGCATGGCAACGGGCACCGGCGGAGGCGTAGGTATGCCGGAAGCCGGACAATTCTGGGCCGTCGATTTGACCGAACTGCGGCGTCTGTCGCAAGGGAAAATGACCGGGGAAAACGCCGCAAAGCTCTTTCGGGCGGCTTGGGAAGCCCTGACAGCGCCTGGAGGTATTTTCGTGACGGGGAATAATCAGGCTTGGCGCATAGACCGGAGGAAAAGATGACAGAAAACAACGATTTACGCCAAGAGGGGAAAAAGGGAAAAATCAGGAATCCCCACCTGTTTTTCCCTTTTCGAAGCCCGCAGGCGATGAGGGGAAAAAGGGGAATAATCCCTATAGGGTTATTCCCCTTTCCCCCTAGCCGGATCGCGGCATCGACATGAGCGCGCCAAAGGCCAAGCGCCCGCGCAAATGGGACCGGTTCACCGCGCCAGATGCATCGGCTGGAGATACAGCCGCGCACTACGCCCTGGCCCCTTACGACGAAGCCGTCCGCCAAGCTGACAAGACATGGGGCGTCGACCGGCTCCCCGGCATCGTCTCCCCGGAGACCGCAGCAAAATGGGGAACGGCAATGGCGCAATTAAACGCCGCAATTGAAACAGGCGATGTCGACCAAATAACCGCCCGCGTCGGTGTCTGCCTGCGCGGCATAGACGCAATGAACGCTGAGGCGGAAAGAACAGGAAAAAGTAAATCCAATCCAGAAATAATAGAATTCAGCGATAATGAAATGTTTCACTTCGCAATCCTGAAAGACGAAAGAGATTGGCCGGCGTTAAAAGCACAAAACCCCCACATCGTTTATTTCACGAAACCAGAAGTCGTCAACGCAATGAAAGCCTACATGAATGCAATCCCGCACCTCGAAGCCGTAAAAGAACACTTCCCGAATGCAAAGATAACAAAGCTAGGACCGATGCCAGATGACACAGACCTCCTATGAAGAATCCTATGCAATCAAAATGCGCGCACTATGCAAAGCCGAGGGAAAGAAAAGCCTCATGCCGGGGGAAGTCCATAAAAACATCAACAGCTTTAGAATTGAAAAAATACTGGACGCCCTTTCCGCCAAAAACCGAAGCGGCGAAGATTTAATGAAGATTGCAGGGTTGACCCGGCCACAGCTGCACGACGCGATAGCCAGGGCAGAGGACAGGATCAAAAGGCCGATCTATCGCTTGAAAAGGGACTACAAGATCGTGGCCTACAGCCTGACCCCCTTCGACCAGATCAGCCAGCAAGGCACGCAAAAAACCTCTTGACCCGTGACTAGGTATGGCCTACAAGGGGGCATCACGCAAGAGCGTGGCGACAGAGGGAGAGACAGATGACCATCACAGCAGAGCGACTAGAGCGCCTTGGCGCGTGTCAGGAGCAGATCGAAAAATTCCGCCAGATATGGAAAGACGGTCCCGCGCCGATGACGGTCCAAGCAGCCGTCGAAAATGCGGATGCTTTTAATTGGGAATGGGCTGCGTGTCGGTTTCTCGCCCTCCCGGCAAAGGCCGAATACGAGCGCGCCGAGGCATCGGCAAAGGCCGAATACGAGCGCGCCATTGCACCGGCAAAGGCCGAATACGAGCGCGCCGAGGCATCGGCAAAGGCCGAATACACGCGCGCCATTGCATCGGCGATGGCCGAATACGAGCGCGCCACGGCATCGGCATGGGCCGAATACGACCGCGCCACGGCACCGGCATGGGCCGAATACGAGCGCGCCACGGCATCGGCAAAGGCCGAATACACGCGCGCCATTGCCCGCGCCTTTGCGGCGGCATACATCGCGCAGGAGGCGCAAAAATGACCATCACAGCAGAGCGACTAGAGCGCCTTGGCGCGTGTCAGGAGCAGATCGAAAAATTCCGCCAGATATGGAAAGACGGTCCCGCGCCGATGACGGTTGAGTCCGCCGTTGAAAATGCGGATGCTTTTAATTGGGATTGGGCCGCGCGTTATCTGCTGACACCAGATAATCAGGACGAATACAAGCGCGCCATTGCACCGGCAGGGGCCGAATACGAGCGCGCCGAGGCACCGGCGATGGCCGAATACAAGCGCGCCATTGCACCGGCATGGGCCGAATACAAGCGCGCCATTGCATCGGCGATGGCCGAATACGAGCGCGCCGAGGCATCGGCGATGGCCGAATACGAGCGCGCCACGGCATCGGCGCTGGCCGAATACAAGCGCGCCATTGCACCGGCAAAGGCCGAATACACGCGCGCCATTGCCCGCGCCTTTGCGGCGGCATACATCGCGCAGGAGGCGCAAAAATGACCATCACAGCAGAGCGACTAGAGCGCCTTGGCGCGTGTCAGGAGCAGATCGAAAAATTCCGCCAGATATGGAAAGACGGTCCCGCGCCGATGACGGTTGAGTCCGCCGTTGAAAATGCGGATGCTTTTAATTGGGATTGGGCCGCGCGTTATCTGCTGACACCAGATAATCAGGACGAATACAAGCGCGCCATTGCACCGGCAGGGGCCGAATACGAGCGCGCCGAGGCACCGGCGATGGCCGAATACAAGCGCGCCATTGCACCGGCATGGGCCGAATACAAGCGCGCCGAGGCACCGGCAGGGGCCGAATACGAGCGCGCCGAGGCATCGGCGATGGCCGAATACGAGCGCGCCACGGCATCGGCGCTGGCCGAATACAAGCGCGCCATTGCACCGGCATGGGCCGAATACGAGCGCGCCGAGGCACCGGCAGGGGCCGAATACGAGCGCGCCACGGCATCGGCATGGGCCGAATACGAGCGCGCCATGGCCCGCGCATTCGCTACGCTCTACATCGCGCAGGAGGCGCAAAAATGACCATAACAGCAGAGCGGCTTAAAATGCAAAAATCCGCCTCAATCCGAAAAGCCAAAGAACGCGAGCGCAAAAGGGAAAAAGGATTAGTGCCGCAAGAGGTATGGGTAAAAGTCTCAGATGTGCCGAAACTAAAAGCCTTCCTTGCCGATCTTGCCACAGACGATGAAAGGCAAGATCAACAGACCGTTACAGGCTGAAAGCCTTGCGGAGCGCTTGTGTCGCAATGTCGCAAATGTCGCAACGCCCCGATCCGAAATCCGCCTTCTCGATAGCTCGCCCCTTCAACCAAATGTCGCGCCGGTTTCGGGAAATTCTTGCGCAACATGGGGCGGGCGATCTGGAAGGCGGATTTTTCTTCTTGACCCGTGACTAGGTATGGTCTACAAGGGGACATCACGCAAGAGCGTGGCAACAGAGGGAGAGACACCATGACCTACAATTACGACTGTGATGATTTCGGGAGTGCCCGCCCGGACGCTCCCCCGCCAGCGCGCGAAATGAAAATATCGGCGTATCTTCGCGTCACCCTTTGGGCTCGCAACCGTTACACTGTCAATGGCAACCTGATTGTGATGGTCGGTAACACCCCATCGCCGTTCACCCGGATTGAGCGTGCAGCTTGGACTAAGTATTGCGCCTGACGCATCGCAGCCACTTAGGGCTTTGACGATTTCCCCTTAATCGCCTATATCTTGCGTTATGGCAGATATAGGCGATTATTCATGTCTGGACGACCTCGTAAAACATTGACAGACGATGAGCGTGCTCAAATTGAAGCGCTTGCGGCTTATCTTTCCCAAGAGCAAATCGCGGATTTTCTAGGCATAGGAAAGACGACTTGGTTCGCTATTCTTGAGCGTGAGCCGGATATTGCAGAACGCTATAAACGAGGGAAAGCGGCTGCGATTAAATCTGTCGCGACTGGATTGCTGCAAATGGCGCGCGATGGCGATAAAGTCGCCGCGATGTTTTATTTGAAAACGCAAGCCGGATGGCGCGAAACTGCGCATGTCGATCATACGTCCAGCGATGGCAGCATGAAGCCGCAAGTTGTGGAGAGAGTGATTGTTGCGGCTCCAGATCAAAACCGCTGAAGCCTTTGGGCCGCTTCTAGCGCCAAGCCGCTATAAGGGCGCTTGGGGAGGACGTGGCAGTGGCAAGAGCCGTTTCTTCGCTGGCCTAATGGTCGAAGAGCATTATCGGTTTCCCGGACATCGCTCGGTTTGCATCCGCGAAGTGCAGAAATCATTACGCCAATCCGCAAAGAAGCTAATTGAGGATACGCTTGCAGAGCATAATCTTGGCGAGGCTCAGGGCTTCAAGGTCTATCGTGAAGTAATCGAGACGCCGCATGATGGATTAATCATATTCCAAGGTATGCAGGACCACACCGCCGATAGCGTAAAATCGCTTGAGGGATTTGACCGCGCCTGGGTGGAAGAAGCGCAATCTCTGTCTGACCGCTCTTTGTCGCTTTTACGCCCTACAATTCGCGCGGAAAATTCCGAATTGTGGTTTAGCTGGAACCCGGCGCGCCCGACCGATCCCGTCGACATGCTATTGCGCGGATCGGTAAAGCCTTCTGATGCTATTGTCATTAGAGCGAATTGGAATAATAACCCTTGGTTTCCGACTGTATTGGATAAAGAGCGCCGCGATTGCCTTGCAAATCAGCCCGAACGATATGGCAATATCTGGGAGGGCGAATACGCCACTGTCCTTGAAGGCGCATATTATGCAAAGCATTTGACGGACGCTCAATTGGAAAGGCGAATTGGGATTGTCCCGCGTGATCCGCTTTTGAAGATTTACGCTTTTCTGGATATTGGCGGAACGTCCAGTAAATCCGATGCGACCGCAATCTGGATTGTGCAATTCGTCGGCGCTCAAATTCGCGTCTTAGATTATTACGAGGCGGTCGGTCAGCCTTTTGACGCTCATGTGAATTGGCTCCGCAAATCAAAATATGAAGACGCTATCGTGGTCATGCCGCATGACGGAAGAAAGCACGATGCGGTCTACCAGGTAACGCCTATGGGATTTATGCTCGAGGCCGGGTTCACCGTTGACCTTGTGCCGAACCAGGGTGCTGGCGCGGCTCTACAGCGGATTGACGCAGTAAGGCGGGCATTCCCTGCCATTTGGTTCAACGAGGAGCCTACAAAGCCCGGCAGGGACGCTTTGGGGTGGTATCACGAGAAGCGCGACGATGCGCGCGGGATCGGCTTGGGGCCGGAACATGATTGGTCATCGCACGCGGCTGATGCGTTTGGCCTCGTCGCGGTTTATAAGCAGGGGCAGAAATCATCTGATAATTGGTCGAAGCCTATCCGGCGAAACTTGCAAGGGGTTGCGTGATGCCGCTCAAAAAGGGATATGGTTCCCCAAAAGTATCTCAGAACATCAAAACTGAAATGGCCGCTGGAAAGCCTCAAAAGCAGGCGGTCGCAATTGCGCTTGATGTAGCGCGCAAATCGAAAGGAAAACGCAAATGAAAAAACCCGTATTCAAGCCGTGTAAGGCTTGCCCGTCGCCCGCAAAATGCAAGGCGGCTGGACGGTGTCTCGCTAAGAAATAGGATATGGCGCAGCATTGTTTTTTAGTGTATAGGAGCTTTATAGCTCGCCCCGATTTGATCATGAGAGGCAATTGTGCCGATTTCAACCTACTCAGAATTAACGGCGGCGATTGCCGATTTTCTCAATCGTGGCGATTTGACTGCGGCAATCCCGTCATTCGTCGCGCTGGC
>Ga0315909_10000867_pt1 | contig 40415 bp, 41 predicted proteins | sample LakEriMetagenome_11_FD_203527 | JGI IMG/M metagenome (GOLD analysis project Ga0315909, IMG submission 203527) | Freshwater fungal communities from buoy surface, Lake Erie, Ohio, United States - Buoy 2 MA125 | ecosystem: Environmental > Aquatic > Freshwater > Lake | place: USA: Lake Erie, Ohio... | reverse complement strand
TAAGTTCAGGGAAAGCCATGCGATCTTTAAACGCATCCAGAAGGATAAGCTGGGGGGAGTCATTTTCTTCCTCGTTGTAGAAGATGCCCCACGTTGTACACGCGGAATAGTCGGAGTTGTTCTTGGTCTCAAACGCCGTATCCCATGACTGGATGATGTACTCGCACTTGGGCGGGTCGTCATGCTCCCAAATACGCCACATTTTGCGTGAGACGATGGCCGAGTTCTCGGATGTGGGCTGCTGCATGTACTGCGCGTTCCAATACCGTGGGTCAATAGATGCTTTTGTCGATTTCAGCGCCTCAAGTGACCACTGCTCTGGCCACAGGGACTTCTCGTCCTCGTCCCCGTCGTTCAAAATGGCCGGCAACTCCACAATCTCCCATGGAATAGCCTCTGGGTTCTTGGTTTGGTAGTCAATTAGGCGCCCAGTCAGGTCTAACAGAGACCAACGGGTCATCACAATGATAATCCCACCGCCCGGCATCAAACGCTGCAGTGGGCCGGTCTGGAACCAAGACCAAGCTGTATCAAACGCAAGTCTACTGTTGGACTTTACGTCCTGTTCCGAGTGAGGATCGTCAATAACGAACAAATCAGCACCACGACCAGCAAGAGCGCCCCCGACACCAGCAGCGTAGTACTGACCGCCAGCGCTTGTAGACCACTTACCGGCAGCTTTTTGGTCATCTGCCACCATTGTCTGGGGGAAAACTTCTCTGTATTCATCAGAATCGATCAAGTTACGTATGCGCCGCCCGAAATCTTCAGACAGACCCGCAGTGTGCGTGCCCATGATGATCTTCTTGTGGGGGTATTTGCCCAGAAAGTACGCGGGGAACAGGTAAGAGCTGAACTCAGACTTGCCCATACGAGGCGCAATGTTGATAATCACGCGCTTTTTCCTGCCCTCAACCACGTCCGTGAAAATTTTAGCCAGCTTCTTGTGGTGTGGGCCAATCTTAAAGCCCGGATACACCGCTTGGGCAAACCCCAGCATGTTTGTTTTGGCCGCCTGCAGTTTGGCGCGGGACTCCCGAAGCTCTAAGTCTTCAAACAACTCCATCTTTTCTTTGACGCTCATGTGCGGCAGCACCTTGGCCATGGCTTCAAGCTCCAACTTACTCAGGGTGGTGAAGTTTTCAGGCTTCATCGGTCTTTTCTTCGGTCACGTCTACAACGTCGATCACACCCATGAACCTGTTGAGCTTCTCTTTAATACGCGTCTCTAGCTCTATGTCCGACATCTGGGTTTTCTTGACCTCAATCCGTTCGGTGAACAGCGCTACTTCCGTGACCTTGCCCAACATGTCTAGCGCCTTGAGCCGGATTCTGGCGTCTGGATGTTCGACTTCATCTAATATTTTAGCCACAGCAAAACCCCGTAGCTCCTTGGCTTGCTCGACAAACGCCCAATCGTAGGCAGTAAGCATCCCAACCAAATGCTGCACTGCAGCAGGAGTCTTTAAGTTAGCTAGCGCTTGTTGCGTATTCCCCACAGGCTGGCCTGTCACGAGACTTGCAAAAGACTTACGGGCAGATTCTTGTTCTGCCTTGGACTCGATCTCTTCGTCCTCAAGCTCTAAATTCTTCAGCCACTCAGCGGTTTTGACTTTGGCGTCAATGGTCGTGGCTGGCTCTGCCTTTTCAAAAGACAGGATTTCCGCAGTGGCGTCGACCACCTCTGGATGAAACTCGCCGTTAATCAAATGTTCTAGCATTGCGTAGGGGTAGTACTGGCGTCGTACTTGTTGCCTCGTTGGTGTTAGTGTACACTTCTTTTCGGTGATGGCGCAAGTCATTGCTTCTCCTTGATGGTTTCAGTTGCCATCTTTTGCCCCGGCTCGCAAGGTTGGGGCATTTTTTTATATTGTAATGTCCAACGTTTGACATGGTACCTTGGGAATTTTTTAAAATTTTTAGGGGGTGGGGTGTTTGTGGTCAGGAATTTTAAAAATTGGCTTTGCGGGTGAGGAACAGTGTTCATGTGCGCTACGGGACTCCGCTTTCTACACGGGGGGTGGGGGATGGGTGGGGTTTCGCTATACCCAAAATGACCTATCCCAAACCCCCCATATGGATACTGAAAGTGTTGATTAGCAATAGTGCTTCCCAACAACGGGGAAAGGTTTCCCCATCCAACTAGGAGATAGTCATGTCAGTTCAAACCAATGTCAATCTGTATTGCAAGTCCAAAGTATCCAAAGCCCAAGCCATCGTTGATCTCACGAAGGAACTCAAGCGCAAGTCTCGTGAGACTGTGCGGGCAACACTCATGCCACTTGTGGGCAAGTTCTGGAGTGTGAAGCTAGTCGATGGCGAGGGCAAGGCTAAGGGTAGCAAGGTGTTCGAATCGAGTGCAGAGAACTATGAGAACGCCAAGCGTGATCTCTATGATCTTGTCGTTGGCATCTGTGGCAAGGCAAGCAGTAGCGGTAGCAAGGAGGCAGTCGCAGTTCCTAGGAAGTTACTGAGCAACATTACCTCAGAGATTATTGACGCAGGGCTAACACGTGATGAGTTCAACGCTTTGTTGACTAAGTTGCGTGATGCTGTTCAGTTTCAATAATCATAATGGGGAAAAGTTTCCCCGTTCTTCCAGATCAGCGCAAGGGCGGGGCTCTTGCGTTGTTTCATTTCTTGTCCAATGCGTTCACACGCAACCTTTCAATAATCTTAAGGAGTCCATCATGTACCAACTATTCAACCAATACCGCACCAAAGAAGTAGGCATCGTGCAAATCGGCGCACGTGAGTACCACTTGCAATACCACTACCCCAATGGCGGTAGCAACTACGTTGTCTATGTATTCAGCAAGAACCTAGCCGAGAGAGGGCGTGTGTTCAGCACCGATGAAGCAGCACTCGAATGGATAGGCAAACAGCCCACACAACTGCCCCTGTTCTCTTGAATGGGGAAAGCTTTCCCCATCACTATGATTATTGACGTCAATAATCTTGTTTTTTCACGATATCCATGTGTATTGCGTACTGGACGATCAGGTAGACACCTCGCAACCCGCATGGATATTAGCGTGGCTCAAAAAAGTGGCAATCTATCTATCTTTTTAATATATATATATATATATAGAAGTATATTTATGGGGGTGAGCTCTTTTTCTTTTGCTTGGACTTCTTTTAAAAGACAAGCCCAAGTGCTCTCCCACAAAAAGGTAGATAGCGTGACACATTTACCGAGCAAGCGAGTATCCATGCGGTCTAGCGGGTGTCTACCGAATAGTCCGCTACGATATACACAGGACAGATTCGGGGTAAAATGTCCACCTGTACTTTGAAAGGATCAATAATCATGTACGAAACATACCTCAACCTCACGCCAAACGAGCTTCATCAAAGATTATTGAAGCGCAAACTGCACCCTGCGGAGATCACGCACATCAAGGACGCAGTCACGCAGATGAAGGAAAAGATGCGTGTCGACAAGATCACACGCCATCAGCGCAAGCTTGCATGGGACAACGTACTCAAACCGCTACGCTATGAACTCAACAGTGCCAAGGTTGGGCGTGCCTACGATCTCGATGATGAAGAGCGTGTTGAGGTGTTCGATGCGTACATAGCCGTGATGGAGAAACTATTGAACCGCTTTGCACATCCATCACGCAAGCTTGAGCAAACGCCCATGCAACTAGCCAAAGACAAGAACCTGCCCAACGAGGGCGAGCACTGGACTGATTGGATACCGCACCGAATCAAAGAACCCATACACAACGCCTTCATGTCCCTACCGCACAAGGCGAAGGCTAAGCGCAAACTACCCTTCCAACGCACAATGCTGCTCGATCAGCACGCCAAGGCAAAGCTAAGATTATTGAAGGCTACGCTCAAAGAGATGGATACGCTCGAGCGCAAACACATAGTCGCACCAACCGACGAGCGAGAAGACAAGATGAGACGCATAAAGAAAGCTCTCAAGATTATTGACGCTATGCAACCACATGACGTAGTACCCGCAACATGGAACACCTTAGATTTGGGAGAGTAGGCACGACCAGTGTCTGCTCTCACAACGGGGAAAACTTTCCCCATTCCCTCGGTCTCGGCACTTGGGCAACGCCGATGACCATCCTCAAACTGCCCGATCAAGGAGAAATGAAATGAGCACAAGCATCAGAACCCGTATCGACAATCTCAAAGACGAGATCCATGAATTGGAGAAGCAAGACGTAGTCACGCCCATCATGGTCAGCACATGGGTAGGTAGCGACATAGATCGGCAAGGGCTGATTGACTTACTGACCGAGTGCGTCAACGAGTTACCACACATGAAACGTAGTGTGCAGGAGTATTGGGAGGATCAACTAGAAGACGAATGGGATTGGTCTAAGACCACCGCCTTGTGGGATGGCGAGGACTGGCTGTTTGCAGGCGTACCGCCCGAGGCAGGCTGGGCATCAGGTGAGACGTGCTTCAGCGAGCGAGATTTAGGTGAGTGCGGTACGCCCGAGCAGGCGATCCGTGCGCTCAAAGCATATGTGTACAGCAACAACTGAAGGAGAATCAAATGACCAAAGTCAAACACAAAACAAACGTGCAACTTATCAACGGACTCATGACGCACTCACAGCAGGGCGTGCTCATGCAGGCGTTCCTCATCGAGGCCATAGCCAACTACGCCAAGCAAGTGCAGGCATCCAAGAGTAACCCCGAGTGGGCAGCACAGGCGTTCATAAGCTGGCAATCATGGTGTGCGTGCGCTGACGAGGCACTGGATGCAATCAACAACAGGAGTAAGTAATGAGACCAAGCACCAAAGAGAAAGAGTTCATCCGCTACTACAAACGCTGGCTGAACAAGATGCGTAAGAAGGGTTTAGTTGACTACGTAACAGGAGAAAGAAAATGAAATCATGTAGGAACTGCGAACGCTCAACGCACACATGGGGCTACAACACAGGGCTTGCTTGCTTCAAGGGGCAGTTAGTTCAGCGTGTGTCTATGAGCACAGAGGAAAACCAAGCGATGGACGCCCATCTACGGACAGTGGCAGATCGTTGCGAAGATTATCAACCAGAAGGAGAAAACAAATGAGAGTAATCCGTATCCGTATACACGGGAGATACACAGCCCCATTCAATAACCCATTCACGGCTAACGCCTTAGTCGTACCGCCCGAGTTGTCCGACTCGATGCGTGACGAGGTGCTGAAGAAGTACCACGACACGTTCTACGTGTTCAACGCTGGTGACCCAATCGAAGGTGAGCATCGCACATTCGAGGTGGATTCGTACGATGTAATAGATCACATGGAGGTAGCTGTAGCCTGAGCAACAGGTGTGTGTTAGTTCAACGGGGAAACCTTTCCCCATTCTTTATATAAATCAAGGAGAAGTATATGTTTCAGATAACTAGATTCGTGATGGAAGATTACATTGACTCACTCGAGCAGACGATCTACATCGTATCCCTCAACAAACGCTACATGGTGTACAACGCATCCCGTAGGCGTCTTGTCATGGATACTGTGAAGCACATGGATGCAGGTCAGTCGCCTCTCGATCTCGTTACATTAGAGAACCTGTGTGCGTGGACTCGTACCTCACGCTATCGTGTCATGGGTGAGGGAGCTTTTGCACCATCGCACATCACGTACAGGATGGCTGTTGTCGAGAGTCGTGATCGCTACGATCTGCATCAGATGATGCGCAGGTTGTTGACACCCACAATCGTTGCGGATCTGCCACGGCTTGCTCGCAGTCTTTTGTCTACTCGTGTCGACAAAGTCGTTGAGGCTTATGCCAAGAAGAATGACCCTACCTTAGACCAGTCACCTCCTATACCTAGCGCTAGGTTCAAGGACAGTTGGTACTACGAGCACAGCAAGGACTACTTCAAGATTGCTCGCAAGCATTACGCAGACTTCGGACGGCTTGTTGCTCGTGCCAAGGCAGGCGATGAGTCCATCACCAACGATGAGCTTCGCTCTGCGTTCTTTGAGTTGTCTGGTCGTTACAGCGAGGCTGGCAGTCACATCGAGAATGCGTTCACTGCCATCGAGGGTATGGGGGACATGGGCATTACGCACTGCGACTGTGGTCATTACGAGGACAGCGACAACACACACGAGGTGCGTAACGACACATGGTGCGACTCGTGCTTCGACGACAACGCTGTGTTTGTTGAGGATGAGAACGAGTACTGGCCTCGTGATGATGCGTACTACTCAGAGTCTCGTGATGCCTACTACTCTTATGATCGTGACGAGGATGACGACAACGAGGATGACGATGATGAAGACGACAGCGATCAGCCGATCATGTCGTACTCTACCAATGTGCTTCGTGTTCTTGACTATCCCTCTGGCATCACGTCTTCGCACTTCGGTGAGTTCACGCTAGGCATCGAGCTTGAGATGACCTCGGGTGACAATGACTGCAACGAAGCTGCTGAGTCTGTGCGTAGCCGTCTTGGATCCACATACTGCATCATCAAGCATGACGGCTCGCTACCGCACAATGGCTTCGAGGTTGTGACTTCACCGCAAGGTCTTGCACTTCACATCGACAAGTTCAAGAACTGGATCATCGACCCAGCCTATCGTGCATGGAACACAGGCAAGTGCGGTATGCACGTACACATCGACTCTCGTGCCTTCACGCAGTTGACGCTGGGTAAGTTCTTGATGTTCATCAACAGCAGTGCCAACGTCGACTTCATTCGTAAGATTGCAGGTCGTCATCCATCTGTCGATGACCAAGCTCGTAGCTACTGTGCGGCAGAGCATCAGTCGATCCTTACCAACCCCAAGAAGGCGGTCAAGGGTAAGTCTGGTGAGCGCTATCGCATGGTCAACATGTGCAACCTCGGTGGTCGTGAGGCTCAGCGTCTTGGTCTTAGCATGGACAACAGCTACAACGGCAAGTACAACACAGTCGAGCTACGCATCTTCCGTGCATCACTCAAGAAGGAACGTCTGCTTGCACAGATCGAGTTCACTCATGCGTCTGTCATGTTCTGCCGTGTCGCATCGTGGCGTGATCTCAACGGCACATCGTTTGTCAAGTGGCTCAAGACTGTGGCGGGTCAGTACCCTGCGCTAGTCAAGTGGTATGGCGTGCGTCAAATACACACATCCACACCGACAGTCATAGCGCCAGCGATGGACACTTGCACTGACGCTGTGCCCCCTGCGCCGTGGACACCCGAGCATACAGAGGACAGGCATGACAGAGACTACCCAGTGCACATACCCTACGACAACGAGGCTGAGGCTATCAGGTCATGGGTCACTCGTCAAGGTCTGTACTTCCGCTTCGCTACCTACGCAGGCTCTGAGTATGCGTACTTCCCCTACGGGGGTGACCTAGACACCATCAGCAGTGGCGATGTTGTCTATATGCGTGTCAATGATTTGTGGGTTCTTATGAACGAGGGGTTTGCTGCTTCACTTGCGCAGTCTTCATACACAGTGTCTGAAGCACAACCTGTTTAATTCAACAACAACCAAACGGGGAAACCTTTCCCCATTCTTTTACATCAAGGAGTTTTATTATGTGTCTCATTATTACTGGCAAGTCTTCCACAGTTCGTTCAACCCTGCTTAACACACACGGGCTACTGAGCGACATCTTCACATCCAATCCTGATGGCATCGGGTTCATGTATGGTTCAGCCAAGGGTCTCAAGGTCACCAAGACTTTGCCCAAGAATCTTGGCGATGCTACTGCATTCATTCAGCGCCTGCCTCAAGATGATCGTGAGATTGCTATACACTTCCGCTGGACTACGCACGGCAAGACTGACATGATTAACTGCCATCCGTATGACGTGATTCCTGGCTTCATTGCCATGATGCACAACGGCATCCTGCACACAGGTAATGCTGCTGACAAGACCAAGTCAGATACGTGGCACTTCATCAAGGACTACTTGCACAGCGCTGTGTCTGCATCACCTGACCTTGTGTATGACACAGGCTTCGTTGCTATGCTCGAGGAGTTCATCGGCAACAATCGCTTTGTGTTCATGAATGGCGAGGGTCGTATGCAACACGTCAACTTCGATCAGGGTATCGAGCATGACGATATGTGGTTCAGCAACACCTATGCTTGGACGCCATCACGCCTGATCCCTAGCTACAAGAGTGCTACACTCAAGTCATACAAGTATGCAAGCAGCTATGGTAGCTTCATGGATGACGAGTACGACGAGATGTACGACTACAACGCAAGCTTCGGCATCCACCCACGCAGTGTCAGCGCACACAGCGCCAACTACGACGAGACAGCGTTTGACTTTCCCGATGACGAAGATGGCTTCGTGCAACCTACGCCTGACGACATTGCTACTGCGTTGACCGAGGCTGACGTAGAGACGATGGAGATCTGGCTTGACCAGATGCCTGCGTACACAATCACTACGCTACTGCACTGCTACACGCCTGAGCCTTTGGGATACACACATCGTGATGACTTGTGTACTACTGAGCAGGGTGTCTACGATATGCTGATCGAGGGTGATGCGTCTGGTCTTATCAGTTCAGTGACCAAGTCGTACGGCGCAGTCAGCATCGTTGCCGAGGTGATCTGCTACTACCTGCAATGGGATGTACGCCAGCCCTTGGTACTCAAGCCCGTCTTGCCTGCACTGCTGGCTTGACTCGTAGCGGGGGTTCGCCCCCGCATTTTTAACCAAAGGAGAAAGAAGATGAAACCTGAGACACGTATCAAGATCGAGTACCGCAAGTGGTGCAAGGATACCTTCGCTGATTACAGGGTCAAGGATTTCCCATGCCAAGGGCGGATGTTTGAAATATGGCGGGCAGCTTGGATTGCCTGTGTTAATTTTTATGGGAGTACCAAATGAAGTACAGAGTACAAGTAGTTATGTCCTACTGGCAAACAGTAGAGGTTGAAGCCGATAGCAGTGCCGATGCTGGAAACAAAGCGTTCGATGAGTTTGACATTACCAAGGCACGCATCGGTGAAGGCGAGGTGTACGACACCGAGTTGATTGACAAGGTGCAGTACGTAGTTAGAAACCACAACCACACAGTACTTGGTGTGTTTGACAACGAGCATGACGCTGAGAAAGATGCCAAAGAGTATCGATTCCAAACAGGCAATCCCGCCTATGTAGATAAGGAGCACGAAGAATGCTAACGCCATGGGAGAAAACAGAAAGAGTAGTACTTTTGTTATCCGTGATTGTACTAATACTGGATCTTTTATACTGGAGACCCTATTGACATCTGTCTACTCTTGGACAAATAATATTCACTCAAGGAGAAAATAATGAACAACCCACCCTACGACACGGGTAAGGTCAAGATCGGCCTAACCTATACCCCACCACCCCCTGAATGTACGCCTGAGTCCGACTGGATACAGGGCGTATTGCTTGGCGACAAGCAGGGGATGGATGACCTCTTGCTCACCACAATACAGTCCCTCGGACTCATTGCTTTCATCGTAATCGTCATGCTAATAACAGGAGGAACCTCAAATGCCTGACATGCAAACTGCGCTCAAGACCGCACTTAGAACAACCTTACAGGAATGGGACGACGATGGGGAAACCTTTCCCCATTCTCCCTCTGTGCAACCAGTGTCTGTACCACCTACCCCACAACCAACTCAGGGAATTCCCGTGAAAAAAACCTTCGGCATAACCAACAACATCTCCCGTGTAACTTTCAATTACATCAAGAACAACCCCGGCTCGACTCGCAAGGAGATCATCGATGCGCTAGAGCATCAAGGGTTTGCGGGTGGGTCAACATCGAGCCTCATCGCACAGATGCGCCGTAATAACATGATCCATGAAACCAATAGCGCCTACTACGCAGACATCCCCGAGTACCGCCCAATCAAGTCGCTCAAAGCACTCAGGAAGATGGAAGCCCCAGTAGCACCACCCAAGCGCAAGTACGAGAAGAAAGCCGTGACAGGCATCGGTGCGTTGCTACGTGAGAAGCTGGAGAACACACCCACGCCCGTTGCGTCTGAGCCATTACTTCACACGACACAACGCGAATTTCTCACAAAGCTTGTGCGTAATAAAACACCACATGACATTTTGTCAGACATGACTGTGTATCAGGCGCATGAGTTGTATGTGCACTTGAAGCAGATGTTTGGGGGCTGAAATGTCTGAGGGCAAAGTTTGTGCAGCTAAAGAAAAACAGCGTGCATGGGTGCGCGAATGGGGCAAGGCAAACAATGCAATGATAAAAGAGAGCGCACTTCGGCATCGCGGCACAGTAATCGTGCGTAAGCATGAGCACTACCAAGACGCTAGAGAAGAACGTATAGCCAAGTCAAAAGCGTACTACACAAACAACAAGGAGAAAATTAAAGAAAAGTATAAAGATTATGTACCAAAACCTGAAACGCGGGAACGCAAACGTTTAAGAATGCGCGAAAAAACACGCGACTTGGACGACTACTATGTACAAAGAATAATCCGCAATAACACAGGATTACCCCCACACTTGCAATCAAAGCCTTTGATTGAAGTGCAAAAACTCATCATTCAAATTAAACGGGAACTTAGAAAATGAAAAACGTCGAAGAACTTCGCGCACACTTGTCCACTGTATTCACTGACTTAAAGACAGGCGGCATTACGCACAAAGACGCATCTGAACTGGCTAATCTTGCAGGTAAGATGATCAACTCAGCCAAGGTACAGGTCGAGTACTACAGCATACGCAACGAAGCCCCAGTCATTAAGTTTTTGGAGTCCACAACAGGGGTAACAAATGAGTAACACACTATTTAACAAAGAAGACTTTGAGAGCATCTTTGGCACGCCCAAAGTGCACATACAGATAGACCCAATGATACGCAACGCCGTGCTTGAAGAGGTGGCGCTAGAGTTCGATGCCATGCGCATTGCCTTTGGTGACACAGCCGACAGCTTTGCACGGTACGTAAGGGACATGAAGACATGAAACCAAAAATTATGATTGCCACGCCGATGTACGGCGGTATGTGCGGGGGCGAGTACACACGCTCAATGATTACTGTGCCTGTAGCCATGGCTATGAACGACATGGAAGCCTCGTTTGCTTTCATTATGAACAACAGCTTGGTTCAACACGCACGTAATGTATTGGCGGACATCTTTATGCAACACGACTTCACTCACCTGATGTTCATTGATGCGGATATTAGATTCAATCCAATGGACATTGTGAGTATGGTCAAGGCTGACAAGGATGTGCTGTGCGGTATCTATCCCAAGAAGCAGATCAACTGGGAAATGGTCAACGATGCCGTACGTCAAAACGTACCACCGCAAGAGCTTACAAACTACACAGGCAAGTTGGTTGTCAACCTTGTGGGCTATGGCGAGACGGCCACTGTATCGGCCAGTGAACCTGCTGAAGTGTATGGTGGTGGCACAGGCTTTATGCTGATTAAGCGTAGCGTGTTTGATACCTTGAAGGATAAGGTTGAGCGCTTCATTGAAGAGGACTGCGACGATCGTGAGATTGGCGAGTACTTTTACTTGCAGAAAGATCCAGAGGTCAACCGCCAACTGTCCGAGGACTATGCGTTCTGCAGGCTGTGCAGAGCTAACGGCATCAAGATATACGCCGCACCTTGGGTCAAGCTTGGACACTTCGGCACGTACATGTTTGAAGGTGCAGTTATACCTGTCAAGAACGATCAAACACAAGGAACTTTATAAATGCCAAGACCTAAACCACCTGAACCCATAACTTTTAGAAACATACGAATGTCTGACAGGCAGTGGATCATATTCAACCAACTCGGCGGGGCTGAGTGGTTGCGTGGATTTCTTGAAAAGAAAGCACCAATGCCCAAGCAGTACTACGACAACGAGTTGGCGCGTATGCAGAACCCTGCTGATGCGGCATTCTTAAACAGAAAGAGAGAGATCAATGACTGAGGTACGACATGGCAGAAACACCTGAATGGAAAGTAAAGAAGGCGGTACGGTTGTTGCTTGACAAGCTAGGCATCTACCACTTCATGCCCCCTGCTAACGGCTTTGGCCGTGCAGGGATACCTGACATCATCGGTTGTATGGACGGACACTTCATCGCCATCGAGTGCAAGGCCGGCAAGGGACATACTACTGCACTGCAAGACAGGGAGCTCAACGCTGTTCTCAATGCAGGCGGCACTGTGTTCATTGCCCGTGAGCACAACATACCGGACTTAGAGCTACTGCTCAAGGAGAAACAAAATGAGTTACGTGGACTTTGACGGCTCAATGACCGAAGCTGAACTGCACCGCAGGGTGACGGCCATGTCTGACGAAGAGCAAGCCCACTTCAAGCTACTGATCCATAAGCTGGTGATGTGCTATGGAGAGGGGCAAGCGCAAGGCGTGGTCATCCTTGGCCGCGCTGAAGATGCCATAGCAGGAGTCGTTACGTTGAACTGTGATGCAATGGAGGCGTCGCAACTCATGTTGGCGGCAAACGATTTTTTCGGCTTTCTAAACTTCCTAGACGCACCACCCAAGGAGAACTTTAATTGACTAAAGACGAAGCATTGAAGCTGGCGCTTGAATTTGTGGAAAATTCGGAGTGCGGAACCGCAGACCTTGAAGCCCATATCAAAGAAGCCTTGGCACAGCCAGAGCAAGAGCCTGTGGGTAAGTTTGCCAAGTTTACGGATGGCATTTGGCGTGAAGTAACTGATGGGTCTGCGGGAGCGCCTCTCTACACAACACCACAGCGCACATGGGTTGGGCTGACAGATGAGGAATGGAATGCCATTTACTACAAGTTTGCAGAGCATGGCGCGTCTGTAAGCGGTTGGGATTTTGCTAAAGCCATAGAAGCCAAACTCAAGGAGAAGAACACATGACATACAACTGTTGCCACAACTGCGGTAAACGCAAGCCATTCTTTTTTATGCAGTGCCACCACTGCGGGAAAAGACCATGAGCGCACCATACGACACGATCTTGACGATCGACTTCGAAACCTACTGGGACACCAAGGAAGGTTACACACTCAGCAAAATGACAACAGAGGAGTACATACGCCATGATAAATTCAGAGCGTTCGGAGCTTGCGTCCATGTATACGGAAGCGATGAACCAATTAGATGGTTTGGAGACGCAGAGTTACGTGAGTACCTTGATGGGGTCGACTGGGGACGAACCGCAGTGCTTGCCCATAACGCACAGTTCGATGTATCAATTATGGAGTGGAAGTACAACGCCCGACCATGTTTCATCTTCGACACGCTATCGATGGCGCGAGCTTTACGGGGCGTGGAAGTTGGTAACAGTCTCGCCCGACTCGCAAAGGATTTTGGACTTGCAGAAAAAGGCACCGCCGTTTATTCAACTAATGGAGTTCACGAGTTGGACGCCACGCTCGAAAGAGAACTCGCTGAGTACTGCAAACATGATGTGTTTCTGTGCGAAGAAATATTCACAAGGCTGGCTGTATCCTATCCATCGAAGGAGTTAAGGCTCATCGACATGACTCTGAAGATGTACACCCGTGCGTGCTTGCAGCTTGACCCCAACATGCTGACTGACGCCATACTAGATGAAAGAGAAAAACGTGAAGCCCTATTACAAAAACTCGGCGTGGAAGAGACTGCGCTGGCATCGAATCCGCAGTTTGCTGCACTACTTGCGAAACTCAATGTGGTTCCGCCAACCAAGACAAGTAAGACGACCGGCAAAGAAACTCTCGCACTTGCTAAAAACGATGCCCTATTTCAAGCGCTCCTTAATGGTGAACGTGAAGACGTTGCCCTACTTTGTGAAGCGCGTCTTCGGGTTAAATCGACAACCGAGCGTACAAGGGCTCAGAGATTCCTTGACATTAGCCAACGTGGCGCCTTACCAGTACCTCTCTCATACTACGGTGCGCAAACTGGCCGGTGGACAGCAAGCAAGGGTTCGGCCATCAACATGCAGAACCTCAAGCGAGGCTCGTTCCTACGCAAAGCGATTATGGCTCCCGAGGGGCATCAACTCGTCGTCGGGGATCTCTCGCAGATTGAACCGCGAGTACTTGCATGGCTTTCAGATTACACAGACATGCTTGACATCTTCAAGGCTGGAGGCGACCCTTACGCCGCGTTCGGTGCGCAGATGTTTAACATACCCGGACTTAGTAAGGAAAGTCACCCTGACCTGCGGCAGTCTGCGAAGAGCGCGTTGCTCGGTTGCGGTTATGGGTTGGGGTGGGCAGCGTTCGCGTCACAACTTCTCACGGGATTTCTGGGGGCGCCACCGCAACGGTACGATTTGGGCTTTGCAAAGAAACTTGGTGTTACCCAAGCCATGGCGCAGAAGTTCCTTGACTGGGATGTGAACGTAGAAAAGCTACAAGAGATACCACACACATGCACAACCAAGGAGCTAGTCATTCACTGCCTAGCATCCAAGGCCATCATCGACAAGTACCGCGCTACGGCTACGCCTGTCGTGGACTTCTGGGATTTGAACACACAGCTTATCGGTGAGTGCCTGTACAAGGGGCGTGAGTACAAGCACAAGTGCCTGATCTACCGCAAGGGCGAGATCGAGCTACCCTCGGGCATGAAGCTGTTGTACCCTGACCTTAACATCAGGCGCTACAAAGATGAAAAAACAAATAAAGAGCAACTGGAGTGGACATACGGCCAAGATCGTACTAAGATATATGCAGGCAAGATAACCAACAATGTCACGCAGGGCGTAGCGAGATGCGTAATGACAGATGGTATGGTGCGAACTGCAAAGAGGTACTTTGTGGCGGGAACAGTACATGACGAGCAGATCGTCGTGGTTCCTGATGCAGAGGTGCAAGAAGCTAAGACTTGGGTCTTGGCTCAAATGACTATGGAGCCGCCTTATATGCCGGGCATTCCATTGGACGCTGACGGTGGCGCGCACCGTCGTTATGGGTTAGCCAAGAGTTAACAAGGAGAAGCTGTATTGAAGTTACCAACAAAAATAAGAGTAGGTAGGCGGTGGTACTCAGTTGAAGTAGTTGAAGCCATGCTTGACAAGCGTGACATGGGGCGGGTTCATTACGATGAGCAACGCATCCGACTAGGACGAACAAGTAACATCACAGGCAAGCAGTTCAAGCCAGAGCAGATCGCAGATACGTTTTGGCATGAAGTAGTGCACACAATTCTCAAAGATATGGGCGAACACAGGCTCAACTCCAACGAAGCGTTTGTCACCAAGTTTGCCAACCGATTAACAGAAGCCATTAACACAGCGAAGTTCGAATGAAAAAACCAGCATGGTCACACAGCAGCCTCAAAGATTTTGAAGGCTGTCAACGCAGGTATCACGAGGTCAAGGTTTTGAAGAAGTACCCCTTCCAAGAGACTGAGGCTACGCGTTACGGCAATCAGGTACACAAGGCTATCGAAGACTACATCAGGGACAAGACGCCAATACCGCCTGAGTATGCGCAGTTCCTGCCTGTAGTGGACGCCATGCTGAGCAAATCAGGCCGAGTGCTTGCTGAGCATGAGATGGCGTTAACTGTAGACCTAGAGCCTACGGGCTGGAAGTCTGCTGACGTTTGGGTTCGAGGCATTGCCGACATCCTGATCGTTAACGATGACAACCTTACGGCGTGGGTGGGAGATTGGAAGACCGGCAACAACAAGTACCCCGACAGGGATCAACTTGTGCTTATGTCGCTTATGGTCTTTGCGCACTTCCCCCACATCCGCAAGGTCAACTCAGCGTTGCTGTTCATTGTCAAAGATGATATGGTCAAGATGCAGATGACACGCGATCAAGCCGAAGCCTTTTGGTGGAAGTACCGTGAGCGTACTGCGCGTCTTGAATCATGTTTTGAGACGGATGTATGGAACCCTAATCAAACCCCACTATGCGGATGGTGTCAGGTCACCGGATGCGAGTTCAACCCTAAACATTAGGAGATAGATATGTTAGAAGCATCACCAGTAGAAGTTAAGAACGCTAAGTTCTGGATTAACGAAGGCTTCGCTCGCCCTCGCAAGACAATCAACAGACGCATCTCGAGCTACGGCCTCAAGCACTTAGCAGAGCGACAAGTTGGCTCATACATCAGTAACGAGGCGCTGATCCAAGCAATGGTTGAATCTGGGTTTCGCGCACAACAGATTCGCGGTACTACCAATTTCTACTTTAACGTCAAGCTGACAGAGGTATAACATGACACAGACCAACGGCAAGCGTGACTACAAACACGCATACAAACTGCAAAAGAAAACAGGCGAGACAGCCGATCAGATCGAGCGTCAAAAAGCACGGCGTGCTTATGACAAGAAGGGGGTTGATCGTGCAGGCAAGGACATCGATCACATCAAGCCCTTACGTGCCGGAGGTAAGTCAGTAGCAGGCAATACCCGCCTACGTAGTAAGAGCGCCAATCAGAGCGACAACGGAAAATAATAGCTTGGAGAAGCAATGGAAATCATCGAAGACAAAGCATTAGTCTTACGCACAAGGAACCCGAATAAGTACAAAGTCATACCCAAACACAAGATCGTCGAGCGCATGGATGGTGGCTACGACGTGGCTGTGTATTGGGGACTTGACGAAGCGCGGGTCTTGCGTAACTTAGGTGTTAAAAATGTGCCATCGCCTATCACTAGGCGCTACGACTGGCCGGGGCGTTACAAGCCCATGGCGCATCAGATCGAGACGGCAGCGTTCCTCACGCTGTACAGGAGAGCCTTCGTGTTCTCAGAGCCGGGCACGGGTAAAACTTTGTCTGCTCTGTGGGCGGCTGACTACTTGATGAAGCTCGGTAAGGTGCGTAGAGTTCTTGTCCTGTGCCCCTTGTCGATCATGCACAGCGCATGGATGGGGGACATCAACAACAGCGTCATACACCGCTCTGCCGTTATCGCGCACCATGCTCAGGCTAGTCGGCGCATCGAGATGATCCAGCGTGACTACGAGATTGTTATTGCCAACTACGAAGGGCTGAACCTTATCGCTGATGAGGTGCGTAACGATGGCCGGTTTGATCTTGTGATTGTGGATGAGGCTAACGCATACAAGACGATCACCACTCGTAGATGGAAGGCGCTTAACTCTATCCTGACTCCCAACACCTACCTGTGGATGATGACAGGAACGCCGGCATCACAGTCACCAGTGGATGCGTACGGCTTGGCCAAGCTAGTCAATCCCGAAGGTGTGCCTAAGTTCTTCACAGCATGGCGCGATCAAGTCATGAACAAGTTGACGATGTTTAAGTGGGCTCCGAAGATTGATGCCAAGGACAAGGTGCATGAGGCTCTCCAGCCTGCGATACGCTACACCAAGGCACAGTGCTTAGACTTGCCGCCTGTCGTTACCATGACGCGTGAAGTCCCCCTGACACCACAGCAGGCCAAGTATTACAACCTTCTCAAAGAGCGCATGCTTGTGCAGACCGCAGGGGAAACCATCACGGCAGTCAATGCCGCCGCTGGTGTGAGTAAGCTCTTGCAGATCAGTTGTGGCGCGGCCTACACAGACGACAAGGAAGTTGTTGAGTTTGACTCAGCCCCTAGGCTTGCGGTACTGGAGGAGATACTGGAGGAGACCGAGCGCAAGATCATCATCTTCGCTCTGTTCCGAAGCACCATCGACACCATCAACAACTACCTCACCAAGAAGGGGATTGTCAATGAGTGCATTCACGGAGATATCACACCCCCTAAACGTGGGCAAACTATCAATCGCTTCCAGACTGAGGCTAACCCTAGGGTGCTGGTCATGCAACCCGCAGCTTCTGCGCACGGCATCACGCTGACTGCCGCTGATACTGTGGTGTTCTATGGGCCACTCATGAGTGTAGAGCAGTACATCCAGTGCTGTGCCCGTGCTGACCGCAAGGGGCAGGACTCAGACAAAGTTACTGTGATTCATATTCAGGGTAGCGCGATTGAGAAGAAGATGTTTAATGCGTTGGCAGGGAAAGTTAGTGATAACTTACTACTGACCGACATGTTCGAAACTGAAATTAAATCTTGAAAGGGGCTTGCAACGCTAGAAATTACATGTAAACTGTCCAACCTTAGACAAATAACTACACAGGAGAAGCAATGGAAGAAGAAGCAGTACCGTTAGACAAGCTGGTAAAAATTTACCGCAAGCTACGTACACGTATGACCGAACTGACCCAAGCGTACGACACACAAGCTGAAGTACTCAAGGCGCAACAGGACGAGATCAAGAACGCGATCAAGGAACAGATGAAGGCGATGGGCGTCACATCAGTTCGCACTACCGAGGGTACGGCAGTCATGTCCGTCAAAACTCGCTACTACACACAAGACTGGGACTCGTTCAAACAGTTTGTGATTGACAACCACGCTCTAGAGCTTTTTGAGAAGCGCATTGCGCAGTCCAACATGGCTCAGTTCTTGGAAGAAAACCCCGGGGTCGTACCGCCCGGTCTGAACTCAACATCTGAGTTCGACATCTCTGTACGCAAACCAACTTAATCGGAAATTAAATGAGCAACATTGCAATGTTCAACCCCTCAAACGTGCCAGCCTTTGCTAAGAACGCTGAGCTTTCTGCAACTACTTTGGCTCTGGCCGGTGGCGTTAACACCAGTGCCGGCATGAAGCGCGTCTCCATCAAGGGTGGCGTGTTCCGTCTGCTTGCAGGCGGCAAGGAAGTGGCATCCATCGAAGACCGCCACTTGGATGTGATTGTGGTTAAAGCCGCCCCCAAGGTCAGCCGTATTTTCTACGCTGGCTCCTACGACAAAGACGCGGCTGCAGCCGCCCCTGACTGCACATCTGCTGATGGCGAGAAGCCCGATGCAGGCGTGCGTAACAAGCAAGCATCAAGCTGTGCCGCTTGCCCACAGAACATCGCTGGGTCTGGCAATGGTCAAAGTCGTGCATGCCGTTACCAACAGCGCTTGGCTGTGGTCTTGGCGAACAACCCCGAAGGCGATGTGTTGCAAGTGACTCTGCCTGCTACATCTATCTTTGGCAAGGAAGAAGGCGAGAAGCGCCCATTGCAGGCTTACGCCCGCTACATGGCGGCTCAGACTCCTCCTGTTAACTTGGATGCCATCGTGACTCGTATGAAGTTCGACACCAAGGCTGAGTCTCCCAAGCTGATCTTCGCCCCTGTGCGTTGGTTGACTGACGCAGAGTACGTGATTGCCCAAGAGCAAGCTCTGTCTAAGGACGCAGACAAGGCGGTGTCCGTTACTCCTGCCGCCGCTGATGGCGTTGTGACCCCTGCACCTTTGGCTATCGAAGGTAAGCGCCCCATGGGTGCGATGCTTGATGAAGACGAAGCAGAAGCTATGGCTGAAGTCAAAGCCGCCAAGCCTAAGAAAGCCAAGGCCGTTGAGGTCGAGGCTGAAGAAGAACCCGAAGTGCGTAAAGCCGCACCCAAGGTTGAATCCGTTCCAGCTAAGAAGGGCAAGCTGGCCGACATCGTTGCTGATTGGGACGATGAGTAAGCACACAGGGGGCTTCGGCCCCCTTTAAAAACATGGCCTATTCACAAAAAATCATTGACGAAGTAGCAAAGACTCCCAAGTCTCTGGGCAACCAGCTTGGGCGTTGGGCAATCCATCTTGACTTTCCGGTCACGAAGATTGCCTATGCGCTTGGCGTCTCTCGACAGACTGTTTACAACTGGTTTACAGGCACGGAAGTGTTTGTGGCCTATCGTAATCGCGTCGAATTCTTAACTCACATAATGAAGACCTCACGCACAGCAGATGAGGCATGGAGAAAAATATGCACGGAATACAACCTAGATCCCTCACCACGCAAGAACTGATTCGGTTCGCTGAAGACTTTGTACACAAGCCCGAGGGCTTGCCAAAGAACTGGCAAATGGAACTGCTCAGTCGCATTGCGGGTTACCCAATCATGGAGCGCCCAGTAAGCACAGACCCACGCCAACTCGACCTTTTCTAAACCGCAAGGAACTCAATGACTCCGCTTGAGTTTTTAGCGGTTGTTCTGCCACCGCCAGAATTTGGTCGGTATTGCGTAGCAGAACTTACAAAGAAGGAGCATGCCTTTGTGCATACTCTGGAAGAGACCACAGCGCCAATCAAACGTTGGCATGACAGCAAGTTCGACATTTACTTTGCCTTGGCTACTTTCGGTGACGAAGACAATCGTCTGGCCGTAAACGCTAGGTACGTGAAGTCCCTGTTCATCGACATGGACGGCTACGTTTCAAAGAAAGACGCCGCGCTTGCACTTCATGCGTTCTTGGACAAGACAGGGCTAGATACCCTAGGCACGCCCTATGTGGTGGCATCTGGTGGCGGCTTGCACTGCTACTGGCCACTGACTGAGGCTGTGCCTATTGAGTCTTGGAAGCCTGTGGCCGAGAACTTCAAGCGCCTGTGCAAACAGGAAGGCTTGGCGATTGATATGACCGTGACGGCTGATGCCGCCCGAGTTCTGCGTGTGCCCGAGACCACCAACTTCAAGAAGAAATACGCGACGCCGCGCCCTGTGCGCATGCTGACTGAGGGCGATGTGTTTAGCTTCGAGGGGTTGTCTTCTCTTATCAGGGAAAAACTAGCAGGCTCAGTCTACGAGACGCAAGCTGTGCCCAAGCTAGACTTGGCTGGAACCCGTCCGTCTGGGGCTTCTGCCCCATCCGCAACCAGTGTCAAACTCTTTGAGAACAGCATAACCAAGTTCAAACCAATTTGGTTGGCTACGCAAAATTCGAGGGGGTGCGGCCAGCTTGCGCACTACGTTGAACACGCGACCGAAGAAGGCATGGAACCGATATGGCGGGGCTTGTTGTCATGGACTAAGGTCTGTGAGGACGGCAACAAGGCGGCGGTGTGGCTAAGCAAGATGCACCCGTACGAGCCTGAGCGCATGAACCAAAAGCTTCAGAGTATCAAAGGCCCCTACCCATGTATCAAGATGGATAGCGAAAACCCCGGCGTGTGCCCAACATGCACGCACTGGGGCAAGATCACCAACCCATTGATCCTAGGTCGTGAGTTGGCGGTTGAGGTCGAGGAGAAAGAAATAGAGGTGAAGCTTTCGAGTGACAGCCCCGTCACGGAAAAAGAAGTCATCAAGGTAATGCGCCCAACACCGCCACGCGGGTACTCCTATGGAGCCAACGGCGGCACGTTCATGGAGCGCACAGTAGAAGACGATGACGGGGCTAAGTCCAAGAAGCAGGTCATGCTATTGCCATACGAACTGTTTGTTGTTGACATCCTCAACAGCAACGGGGATCACACAGTACACCTGATAGCGCTCAAGCCTGATGGTGCAGTGAACATAACCATGCCTCAAAGAGCGGTGGTTAGCAAAGACGAAACAGTGAAAGCCTTGGCTAGTCAAAACATTGTGGCGGCATTTGGTCAAGGCAACGATAAAAACCTATCTGAATATATAAGGGCATGTGTGGAAGAAGCTAGCACCAACAAACCAGCAATCAAGGTTCCCGACAGCTACGGATGGCAGGCCGACAACACGTACGTGTATGCGGGTCGTATCTTTAGCAAGGGCAAACCTCCAGTCAAAGTCCCGATGCCGGGGCTTGAGAACATCACAGTTAACACCGAACCCAAGGGAACCATAGAGGCTTGGCGCGACTTCATAAATATGTTGATCGCCAAGAAGATGTGGGGGCACATAGCCGTAATCCTTGCCGGTGCTGGCGCACCATTCATGCGCTTTACAGGCATCTACGGGATGACATACCACTGCGCTAGTACCGAATCTGGTACAGGCAAGACGTTGGCTCTTGAAGCTGCCGCTTCAGTATGGGGACACCCAACGCACTACCGCACAGGCAAGAGCACATCGCCTGTCGCTATGCAGCAACGCCTTGGCTTGCTCAACAGCCATCCGCTTATCACGGATGAGATCACCGCCAAGAACAGAGCCGCCCCTGAGTGGTTGCCTGAGTTTCTCTTGGATATGACTGAGGGTCGGGGCAAGGAACGTATGGAGTCCGGCTCCAACAAGGAACGCCTGAACCTCTCCACATGGATGACTGCATGCCTGATGTCATCCAACACGCACGTTGTGGACTACCTAACTGGTGGACGCGACCACTCATCTGAGGGCGAGCTTCGCCGTCTGCTTGAGTTTACCTTCGAAGAAGAACTGTCATGGGCGCCCCATGAGATTGAGATCATCAAGTCTTTGCAACACAACTATGGCGTGGCTGGCTACAAGCAAGTTGAGTACATGGTGGAGCATGCTGATGAGTTCCCTACATCTGTGCGTGAGTCGGTTGCCGCCATGTACACAGAGTTCAACGCTACCAACGATGAGCGCTTCTGGATGGCAGGCATCGGAACCGCAGTGCAGGCACGTAATGTATTCAAGGCTGCTGGCATTGTGGAGATCCCTTTGCGCCCTGTCTTGAACGCTTTTAAGAAGGTAGTGCAGACTATGCGCGCCAGTATGAAGAACAGTGTCCGCACTGCTGAAGACATACTGAATGCGTACACCCGTGAGAGTTATGGCAGCTTTGTCGTTGTGCGTCCTAGCACTGGCGGCTTGATGGCAGAACTCGGTAGCGGCCAAGTCATTGACCAGACGATCACACGCAACAAGATTCTTGGGCGCGTGGAGCACGGCATCACTGCCGGTTACGTTGACTACTTCATTGAGGAACAACTGCTCAAATCGTATTGCGCTTCAACAAGTTTCGGTTACGCTTCATTCAAGCGCCAGCTTGAGGATCAATTCCCAATCGAGTACTTGAAGAAGAACATGACCGCCAAAACCAAGGGGCCCCCAATGCGTGTTACTGTGATGCGTGTTAGACGTAAGATGGACGAAGTCGATGAAACTCTCCTTAATCCGGTTCCCTTGGGAGACGACTGAAAGAGGTCAGGGGTTCTTCATCCCCTGCCTTGATCCTGATAGTGTTCGTGAACTAGGGCTGCGCAAGGCAGTCCTTTGCCGCGTACTAGATGCCCGTGCTAAGACGGGCATCTACGAAGGCTTTACTGGGGTTTTCTTCTTTCGGTTGCCCGATAGAAAGCCTCGGCCTCTCGATTCTGCGCCGCTTTGATGCGTGCGATTAGCTCGTCTTTACGCTCTGTTGAGAGCCTAGAGTCAGCGCGTATCGTACGTTCATCGGTGAACATCTCCCCCATAGTTTTCTTGAAGCTTCCAGCCATATCAGCTTGAGCCAACAGCGACGCATACTCCTGCGCCCATGCCTTGGCCTCGGCTCTCTTGCCGCGCTTTTCCAAGTCCTCATAGCCCTTTTGCGCTTGCACCACTTCTTCCACGCGGTTGTATGCGCGGTCGACGATAAAGCGGCCATCGGCTGACTGGAACAAGCCGCCCACGAACGGCAACTTGCTGGCCGACGTTGAGGCTTTCGCGCCCTCTGTCGAGGAGCGCAGGGCTGGGTCTAGCATGTGCAACGCTGACAGCCCCAATGAGCTTGTGTAGCTACGCACAAAGTGCTCAATCATCAGGGGCGACACGCCCACGGCTCCGGTGAACGAACCCAAGGTTTTGGCCACTTCGGTTGTCTCTTCGCGGTAACGCATGGCGGGTGGCAACTCTTTTTCCCTTGGCGACTCGATCGGGCCGAACGGTGTAGCACCAATAGCACCTTCAATGAACGGCTTGCCGGCCACGGGTATAACGCCCGGAGTGGACTGCCAGAGCAGCATGCCCAACCCTTTAATGGCTTCCTTGGCCTTGGTATCACGCCGCGCCACATCAAGGATAGCTTCGGGCAACGCCTTGAACAAGATACCCACCTCGTACGGAATTGGAATCTTAAGTGGGTCTTTGACGCCCGGAATGCGCACAAACCAGTTGCCATACTTAACTTCAGGCGGCATCTTGCGGTAGTCTTCGTCGTCCTCCATCATCAAGGCATACGCCAAGGTTCCGGCCATCAACATGACACCGCGCATTTTTATCTTACGCTGGATTTCCAAACGCTGAGAGAAAGGCATGTCGCCTTTGAACGAACGATACAGAACATCCAAGCCCTGAATCTGCGCGTTAAAGAACGGAACCATTGTGCTCAGCATCTGGATACTTGGCGACAACCCACGGCGGCTAAAGTTCTGAGACTCAAACGCACGGAACTGCGCTTGCGCTTCGGTCAAGCCTTTCTTCAAGGAGTCTTCGTAGATGGTAGCGCGGGTAGCCGCGTCAGCTTGAAGCGCCACAGTATCTAGCATGCCAAGCATCTTGTCCCACTTACCACGACCTGTGCTGATGTCCTGCAAGAACCTCTGCATGTCTTTCTCGTCGCCCGTGTAAATGTTGCTACTGATAGCCAGACCGCGCATCAACGCGTCTTCAGCAGGGCTGCGACCAGCGCGCATTTTAGCCAACTGCTTCAATGCGTTAAGTACCGGCACGCCATCTACACCACCAACAATAGCGGCATTGAGAGGGTCACGGATCAACTGACGAATAGCGTAGGCAGGACTGCGGGTCACAAACTTACGCACCCAATCAGCCGGTATGCCCATCATGCGCACGATCTCTGGGATGGTGGTCTTGATACCTTCCATGCCCTTGACAATCAAATGGGCGGGGATGCCAAACGTGTCGGAATCAATTACAGCAAAGTAATCATCGCCATCAACTTTGTAACGAACTACATCAGTACCTGCGGGGCCGCTTCCCTTGCCGATCTTGGATGCAAACCCAGCCTTGTATAGCGCATCAGACGTTTTATGCGTAGCTTGGTTCCGCAAACCGGCACGGGACAGCATGAACGTGTTCTGAACAGCGCTGGTCAAGATTGGCAGAATGGTTTTCTCATCGCCCAACATGCGTTGCAAGTCTGGGTTCTCTTTGATGTTGCCAATACGGATGCTGCTTTCCCTGTCGGTAAACAGCTTGACCTCGTTGTTCTCGATACGATAGAACGGAATGAACGGCGTCTGTTTCAGGCGCGCGCCTTCCTGTTTGGAAATAAATCCGCACTGGACTATAAAGTCTATAAGGCCGTTGTTGTACTGTTTGTACACCGCCTTGGCAGCGTCAATGCTTTTCTTAGCTTCGGGGTTTGCCGCTAATGTGGCTTGGTCTCTAAGGTACTCGGCTTTAGCTGCCGCAGGATCAGAAGATAACAAGCGTGCCCAGCCATTAGGCGTAGCGTTCGCACGATCTCCAGCCACCTGCACGGTCAGTATGCGCTCAGCATCGGCACCCAAACCGGCTTTGGAAGCATCCTCCAAATGTTCAGTCATTTGTACAAGGTTAGCGCCAGTCGATGACTGGTAGCGATACTCTGTACCCAAAGCAGTCTTGTCTGCCACGATTGACACGGGGCCGTGCGTAATGAACTGACCGGCTGTCTGCGTTGTGTTATCGGCTAAACGCAGGAAGTACTGCGTTTGGAAAGCTTCAGTAGAAGACAACTTACCCGCGCCTTCACCAGCCACAATAGCGGCATCGGTTGCAGCCAAGCGGTCAATCAACTGTACGCGACCACCAAGGCCAAACAAGTTTTCTTTAAGCGATGTGCCCCTACCCGCTTCTTGGCCAACAATGACCGAGGTAACTGCTGGCGCTTTAGTTCTAAAGACCGATGGCGCGTTAATCTGGTCAACCATTTCAAACTTCTGCGCAGGCATGTACAGCGCTTCAATGTTCTTGGTCGCAACATCCGTGGTGACTTGGCCAGTTTTAAAGCCCACCAAACGCAAAATAGCTTGGAAGAAACGGGACAGCATGTTGCCGCCAAACCAAGGCTTTTGGTTGATGCGGTCACGGAAGTCTTTGTTGGACTGTACTTCAGAGGCAAACTCGGCTACGTTAGTCAAGCCGTATTCGTTTACCAGCGCCTTATCTTTCTTCAGTTGGTTGAACATGGCGTTCAACTCATTGCGTGCATTAAGTTGTTCTTTAGTCAAATCAGCAGCAGGCATAACCAAACCGCGTAGTGATGCGGCGTGGGTCACTTCGTGAATCAGGTTCTCTTCTGTCAGCTCTCCGGGTCTAAACGACACGGTGTTGGTTACGTTGTTGTAAAACGCTGGTACAGGGTTGCCGTAAGCATCGACCAAGTTAGGATCAATGACTACCTTGGTGCGAAGCAACATGTTGACAATGTTCTTGGCGTTCTGACGAACGAAGTCAGTCTGGCCGTTCTCAGCCACATCATTAACAGCATCGAGCAAGCGCCCATCTGCAATGGCTTCCTTGGCTGTGTCAGACAACTGAGCCTGATCCATCTCCGTGTACTGGGTTGCAGCACCTTGGATCGGGCCTTCTTCGTCAATCTCTGGCAGTGTAGCGGCTTCTTGCTTGGCAGTAGCGGCATCCAACGCGGCTTCAACTTCTGCTTGCGCACCGCCTTTAAGGGCTTTAGACGCACGAATATCACGCGCATTCTTGTACGCTTCCTCTGCGGCATCGCTACGCTGATTGGCAAGGTCAAGAGCGTCTTGCGCCAACTCTTTGGTTGCAGGAGTCTTGGCTTCGTCAAAATCTTTCTGGGCTTTCTCAAGCTCAATCACCGACTGACGATAGCGCTCACGAGCAGCAATGATCTCAATAGTGGGGCCTTGACCTAACAAACGCTTACCTTCAGCCAGTTGATTAGCCACTTGCTCGTCTGTTAAACCTTCGGTAGCTTCTGCGTAAGCAGTCTCTAACTTAGCGCGGCTGGCATCAGTAGCGCCATCCAAACGTGCTTTGACTGTAAACAAATGCACTGCGTTTGCAGCTTCTTGTGACAGGCCCTCGGCTCTAAGTTTAATTACCCCTGACTGACGAATACGCTTAGCGCCAGCCAAGTTACGAACAACAGGGCCTTCTTTACGAGCAGGCAAACGCATACCTTCCGCAGCGTCTGGCTGTGGGCCCGCCTCTTGATCTAGATCACGCTCAATAATAGGTGCCGATGCGTAAATGGTGTCAATATTGGACTCAAGCCGGTTGTATTCGTCTTGATACTTCTTAATGTCCTCAACGTTGTTTTTCTCTCGGGCTTTGCCCAAGTTTGTATCCGCCGCCGCCAAGTCTTTCTTGAGGCGGTTAAGCTCAGCCGTCATCTGGGGGCCAGAAGTATCGCGGGTAAAGCGGCGTGTGTCGTACGCAGCGCCAGATGCCTTGGCTTTCTCAAGGCGCTCTTGCTCAGCCTTGGCAGCGTCCAGTGCTTTTTGTTTTTCGGCATCGCCAGCATTTCTCTCAGCTTGAAGCTTGCGCTCTTCTTCACGAGCTTTGGCTTCCGCTTCTGCGCGTGCCTTCTCGGCTTTAGCGGCAGTGGCTCTAGCTTCCTCAATTTGTTTGACTAGAGGTGACTCTCTGTTCAAAGCCTTGGCCAATCTAGCGCTTGCATCTACAAATGCTTCACGCAAGTCTTGCCCCAACAACCTGTTCAAAGTCAAATTATCTCGACGCGCCGCTAAGTACGTAAGCTCTGCGGCTTGTGTCTTAGGCAACAGCTTTTCCGTCGCACTTGCAGCACGGGTCATCGCACTGTCTAAGCGGCCAAACTCAAGACCAGAAGCCATAGAAGGCAGGTTATCTATTCCTTTACGAGCAGTCTCATACGCAACTTGTGCGGCATCGCTAACTTTCTTAGCCGCGTTGTATTCGCTACGAGCTTCTTTTTCCGCAAAATCAATAGTAGCCGCATAGTCTCTTGGCAGAGGCCCCTTGTGTTTGGCTATTACAGGAGACGGCGCTTTCTGTTTATTAGACCCGCGCTCTTGCAGTACTGCGTCAATCTTTGCTAGTTCGTCGTCAATAGCTTTAACATTTTCTTCGGAAAACGTGCCTTTAACAAACGGCTCAATATCTGCTACTGTTTTTTGAAGTTGCTGTACTTCTTGCGTAACACCGGACTCGGCTAACTTGCCGCGAGCGGTTACAAGCTCTTTGCCAGACATCCGTGCAATTTCTACTGCCCTTGACAGGGCTTTTTGTGCTTTAACAACTTCTGGCACTTTGGCCACAGGCGCAACAGACTGCTGTTTAATGTCCCAACTTTTTGCTTCTTTAGGCTTGATAAGCGTCTTGCCTTGAGGCGTTCTAAACTCACGAGACTGGCCTGCTTTGATGCGCTCCGCTTCCACTTGTCCGGGAGTAGTGCCAGCCACATCCGCTTGTTGTTGCTGTTGCATACGTTGGCGACGCTCTAAGTCACGGAACGCGGCTTCTGCTTTAGGCAAAGCTTTTTGCGCTTGCGCCAGTTCTTTTTGAACTGCTTGTAAATCGGCCTGACCTTGTTCGGACAAGTCAGCCAACATATTAAAGTAGCGTGCGTTTTGTTCGCGTGCTGCGTAATCTGCTTTAGCTCTCTCTAATAGAAAACTATTGGGGAAGTCTTTAGACTCTAGCTTGTACTGGTCTACTTCGTTTTTTAGCCTAGTTGCCAGTTCGCGGAAGTACTGTGGGTTCTCTTGCAACGCCTCTGTATTGCGCACAGCTTTCTTCAGTTCTTCAACTTTAGTTTCTGCAGCCACAAACGCAGTACGTGCCTCGGTCAGTTCTTCGGGCGTTATCTCACGCAATGTAGGAGCCAGACGCTTGGGCTGAATACCTGTCAGTTCGCGTTGGCCTGTTGCTGTTGCAGCTTCTTCCTCTGGTGTGCCAGCGGCAATTTTTGCCTTTAGGTCGTCACGAGCTTTTAGCAACTGTGCGCGGATATTGCCTCTCTCGGACTCAACAGACAGACCTTTAAGTTGGCGCTCAATGTTGCCCAACTGTTGTTGCATCTCCGCCATCTCTGGCGTGACTTCTTTGGCCAGTCTATTCTCTTCTTTGACCGATGGTTTGGCAGCACGCAGTTTTCTTAACTCATCGCCAAGGTCTTTACGGCGGTCTTTAAGCTCTGCCAACGCATTCATCTTAGCTTCGTCTGTTGGACGGCCAGCTTTCTGGACACGCTCATTTACAAGGCGCAACTCACGCGTAACCTCATCAATACGGTTAGCCGCACCTTCTACACGCTCAATAGGAAGCTGGCGCTGGCCTCTAACTAGTTCACGCTCATCAGCAATAACGTCGCTATAACGATCAATGATGGCGTCAGATTTGTCTTCCCAGCCTGTTTTTGCTTGGAGTTTCTTAACATTTAACGCCAACGTGTCCCTGCGCTTTTCCATAGCGCTTAGTGCCTGCGCTTGCTCGTCAGATGATGGCCGACCAATGTCTGCAATTTCTCTGTCAAGCGTGCGCAACTGGACTCTAGAACGTGTAAGGTTAGTTACCGTACTCTGAATATCGTCTGTAACTTCAAGCAGTTGCTCACGCAACCCAATTTTAGCTTCGCGTTCAAGCGCTTTGCCATTGCCTAAAATGCGGTTGATATTGACCAGACGCTCAGCATCAAAAAAGAACTGATCTTTAGTCTTGCGAATAGCAAGACCGTCTTTAATCTTGACCGCGTCATACAAATCAATCAGGCCGTCGTGTACTTTAGCACGCAGTTCTTTGGCCTCTTTAGCCATTGCCGCCCGGTTAGTTTGTTTTGCAAAACCTTCCTGTGCAGGTTTTAGTTTGGGCAAATAGTAGTCAAGCAGAGACGCTACGTTCTCGTCTGTGCGCTCATCAATGATGTTCTGAGCAAACGGTGTGGTGTCTTTAAAGCGGTCAGCCGCCTCCATACGGCGGTTCAAGTTCTTCAAAGCCTTGCGTTTTACGTTCAACTCAAACATTTCACGCGTGGGCATCACTGTGCCTTCAGGGATGTCGCGCTTTTCTAAAGCCTTGATGTCTTTCTCAAGCGTCTCTTTAAGCTTATCGCGGTCGTCGCGGTATTCGGTGTTTGCAGGGTCTTGCTTAAGTTTGTTCCAATCCTGTTCGCTTTCTTCAAACAAAGACAACAATGAACGCGCTTTTGCAAGCTCCCTATCGCGGTACGCTTGCGTAACAGGCGAAGTGGTTTTAACTCTTTCAGACATCTCGCGAAGCTTTTCAATTTCAGCTTCAACGCTTTCCCGTGTCTCACGGGCTTCTTTTGCGCCATCGTCAATTTCAGCGGCAAACAAGTCGTCAGTAGGTACGTTGCGGAACTGATCGCCTTCCATCAGCGTGGGTACAGCTTCCAACTCTTTCAGGCGCGGTAGTAACTTGGCAATCGCTTCATCGTCACCAAGTTCTTGGTAACGTGTGACTTTCTTTCTCAGGTCTTTTATCTCAACGTCACGAGATGCAACGTCAGTTTGCTTTGGTGCTTCTGCAACAAAAGGTTTTAATTGTTCAAGCTCGGCTAGTGCTTCTTTATTCTGTTTGATACTACCGACAAGGCGTTCCATGTCCTCAGTGCTGGTAGCCGCTTGTAGTTTGGTTCGCAGGTTCTCAATTTGTTTATTGACTGTAGTCTGCATAGCCGCATACGCTGTCGGCGTTGGCGCCATAGACTGAAACTGCTTTTGCAAGTCAAACTGCTGATTGGTAAGCGCTTGGATCTGTGCTTGATCGCCTGTCTTTTTAGCATCGGCAAGCTGTGCGTCAAGACCTTTAATCTGTGAGTCAAGTGTGCGTAGCTGGCCTACAGGAGATGAGTCTTTGGCCGCCGGCAACTCACCAAACAAATCTTGCTGGGCTCCGGGGACTTTGTTGGCTTCTGCAAACGCAGTTTTGCGTGTAGCTTCTTGATCGCGTTCTTCAATGGCTTTTCTAGCAGAACGGTACTCTTCAATCGTGCCGGTGTACTCATCAGATTTGCGCAACTCTCTTATTTGATCTCGCGCTTCTTTCTTGTCAGCCGCAGCCGCTAAGTCACCTTCTGCGGGTTTACCCTTAAGACGCGCAAGCAAATCTGCTTCTTGCTTTTGCACATCTGCATAGCGGGTTTGGATCTCGTCTAAGTACTCAGGCGTCTGGCGATACGCTTGCTTTTCTTGCTCCAAGCGTTGCTTCTCGGCCTCTTGTGCCTGTACTTGCTTGGCCTGCTCTGCACGGCCTGCTTCTGCTTGCTGGGTTTTAATCCGACCACGCTCAATGAAACGGCCAGCAGGCGCCAAAGCACCGCCTAATACAGCGCCGCCAATTAAACTTTCCCAGTATTCGTTACGTGCTTGCTCGTCATCAAGTTTTAAACCTGCTTGCAAACGCTCAAGGAACTGCTGTGCTACTTCGGTAGTACTTTCTGCACCAATAGCTTTACCTGTAGCTTTGGTGTAATCCCCAAGCATTTTGGCCATGCCTTGCTTGGCAATCTGCTCTGCCGCGTCTTGGGACAGTTCTTTACCTGCCGCGCTAAAAATGCCGCGAATAGCAGGGAACATCTTGAAAGACAGTAAGTCCAATGCACCTGCAACCGTACCTGCGCCAGCGGCGGCGGCAAGGTTAGTCTGCTCAAGAGGCGTGCCTTCCTCAGTCTGGCGTTTTAAGAACTGACCTGTGAATTGAGCGCCTGATGCCAAAGCACCCAAGCCCGAAGCAACAAGGGCAGGGGCTCCGCCCACTGCCGCCGCACCGCCTGCAATCAACGGAGCCGCAACGTACGGCAAAGAGCCGCCAAGCAACTCGCTAAATTTAGTAAGCGGGGCTCCTGACCAGCCCTTTTCTGTGGGCTTAAACGTACGCTGTTGGTACGCCTCTTCCTCGGCCATGATCTGCTTGGCGCGTTCGGTATCCATGACACCTGTGCGGCCAGCAAGCGCAGCGCCTGCGCTTTTTAAACCAGAGATACCGGCTTTGACGGCAGGAACAAAACCTTCTTCGGGGGAGCCACCTATACCAAGCTGCTCTCTGAGTATCTCCGCTGCTTTTTCTTTGGATACGCTGTCTGGAAACTCAACGGTTCGTCCATCAGGCAAAGCAACGGTATAGCTCATAGATCACTTTCTTGGTTCAAGTTGTCCTGTTTTGGCGTTTAGAACAAAATCTGCGCCGCCTGCAGGTGTACTTCCGCCCCCGGAAGTACCTGCTAATTTTGCCAGTTCTGGATTTAATTGCAAGGTTTTTTTCCATTCTGCTTCAAACGCAGTTTGCAATTCTTCAGGCGTGCCGTACTTGTTGGCTTTCATAACCTGATCCATCACGTTTTTACGCGCCTGCTCAATAGCCCCAGACCCTTTAATAGCGTTGATGTAGTCTTTATTGTCCTGTGACCGCATTTTTGCAGCGCCCAACGTAGCGTCTGCGCCAATATTTGCCACACGCTCTTGCATCGCGCCAGTAAACATTGTCTTGGCATCTTCGCGCTTCATGCCGTAGCGGGTAACAGCAAAGTCTGTGAGGCTCTTAAGTCCAGCATTTGCTGCCTTGTCTACATCGGCAGTGGCTTTTCTAATCTCTGAGTTGTTCATGCTTGTTTGGTTAAAGCGAACATCTTCCAAACGACCATACGCGTCATCCAGCTTGTCTTTAGCATCAGCAATTTTGTCCATGCTCTTGCGATACGCGGCAGTTCCTGCCATTGCACCTTGACCAATGTTTGCAAACGCATTAGCCGACGTACCAGACATCATTGCCAGACCTGCTTCAAGCAACGCTAACCCGCCACTCTGCTTTTCTTCTTTGGCAATGCGCTCTTCTTTGCCTTTAAGTTTAGTTTCGCGGTCTTTGCCGTAAGCGCCTTGCGCGGCAAGATCGGTCTTAAGTTGATCCAGTTGTCTTTGGGCGGCAGACTTTTCTGATTCGCCTTGCTCACGTATGCGTTGAGCAATCTCATTTAGCTCAGTGTCACGCTCATTATCTTTGCCCGCAAACTGCTCGTACATGGCTTTGATGCCTTGCGCACCACCCATGCTAGTTTGAGGACGTTGAGGGGCTGAAGCTGCCGGCTTTTCTGCCGGTACTTGAGGCGATGACGGAATTGCAGTAGCCGCAGGGGCGGCAGATACAGGTGCGGCAGGTGCAGGTGCATCGCTTACACCGGGTTGAAAACGAGGGGTTATTGGGGCATCGGGGCCTGCAAAAGTGGGCCTTTGATTTTGTCTAATACCCGGCTTTTTTTGGTCATTAAACTCTTTATCGGTCAGTTCGGCATTACGAACAAACCCTTGTCCTTCTGGTGTTACGTACAGATTGTCTAGAGTCGGAAGGGCAGACCCTAACTCTAATGAATACGGTTTTGCACCGGGAGCTTGCGAGTATTGTGTAGTTGATGTGGTAAACGCTTCCAAAGCCGCCGCTTTTGACGGGAACTTCATGTCTGCTAACTTAGCTGCGGGGTTTGGAATCAGGCGGTAGTAAGGAACGCTAGGATCACGAATCGTTTTGGGGATGTCTAGTGTCCACGTCTTACCGCCGTCGGTTGTGCGAACAAGCTGCTCGCCTTTACCAGCAAACTTCTGAACTGCACCACCGCCAGACATGCGCACCACGGGCTCGCTTTGCTGGGCAAAGTTAAACATGCCGCCCATACCGCCTGTGGCCATGCCTTCTTCGTCGTCTTCGTAACCCGCAATACCGCCGTCAGCCATACGCTGCATATTGGGTGTGGGCAACTGCGCAATACCCTGATCTTCTGGTAAACCGCCAGACGCCATGCCTGTTGTTACAGGGCCGCCATAACCGGTTTGCAAAGTACCACCCGAGCCGGTCATTACAGGCGTAGCCATGCCAGCAATACTTTGATCTGCCACTGTGGGCTGTTGGCCAGCATTCTGACCTTGTGCGGCTGTACGTAAAGCTTTGCGTCGATCTGATTCTGACTTTGCCAACGACAAAATGTAAGGGTTGTTTTTGTGTAGCTGTGCATACTGCTGCAACGCTGAGTCCGGCTGCAGACCAGCCAAGGTCTTTGTAATTAGGTTAACGTCAGGTGTGCCAATAGGGGTCTGTTGTGTATAAGCCATGTTTAATCCTGACCCATTTGATAAAGAGTTAAATCAGCCAGACCAGCAGGGCGGCGTTCTAGGTCTTGGGTAGCTCCGCCAGAAGCACCAAATGCTTTATATGCACCAGCACCAGCTAATCCTAAGCCCGCTACCTGTGACATCATTGATGGAGGCTGTTGATACATTGTGGAGGACTGCTGAGCCAGCGGCAAGCCGCGAATCATGTCGGACATGAAGCCCATCTGCTTGTATGGGTAGTTCTGGTAGTTCAGGTAGTCTTGATATTGGTTGTTCAGAACATTCTGTACTTGCTGTTGTTGCTGACCACCAAACTGATTCTGCATACTGAGCAGGCCCATGTTCTGCCCGTACTGTGTCTGTCCAATATTGGCTAAGTTACTGGCCATTGAACCGGCTGTTTGCAAGCCTTGAAGTCCCAGACCTGCGCCAAACTGTTGCTGCTGAGCGTTTAGTTGGTTCTGCGTATTGAACTGCTGCATTGCTTGGTTGTAAGCGTTTTGCAAGCCCTGCGCTTGGATGTCGCCCTTTTGACGAGCCAAGTTACCTGCGGCTTGCCCACGCATGAGGTAGTCGCCACTGCCACCAAACGCGCCTGCACGGGCAGCTTGCGCACCTTGAACTTGACGAGCAATGTCTGCTTGGCGCTGAGCATCCGCTTGCTGACGCTCCACTACATTTTGCATGTAGGGGTTCATCATGTTCTTGGCAGTAGCAGCATCAAAGTTTGCGGGGTTAAATGTGTACTGTGTGTTGAGTGCGCCCAAGCCAGCCATACCCGCCATAGCCGTAGCATCACCCAACTGGGGGGCAGTTTGCATCAAGGCCGCATTTTCGTACGCCTGCTGTTGCAAAGGTGTGAACTGCGCTACGCGATCCCCCATGTACTGCATGTAGGGGTTAAGGTCAGGGTCAGTGTAAACCTGTGCTTTACCTAGCAGTTCTTCTGCGTAAGGGCGGATTGGTTCCGCAAAACCTGTTTGGTACTCTTGTATTGCAGTTGGTGTTGGTGTGGCCATGATCTATTCCTTAAGCGGGAAGATATTTGTCAGCGCGACTATTGGCCGCTACTTTGTTTTTGCCTGTGGTTTTGCCCCGTGCACGTTGTACACGATCCATCATGGCGTAGAGCTTTTTAGCCCCTGCATCTGTAGAGCCGTTACCTAACTCAGACACGATACGCGCAGGGATCACGAACTCACCATCGGCAAGGCGTGCGGGTTGCTGTTTAGCGCCAATGGTTGCAGGGATGCTGTCAGACACACCGTCTCCGGGGCCTTTAAGCAAACGACCGCCGTCTGAGTAAGAACCCAAAGAGCCTAGACCGCCGCCTACGGCGTAGCCACGAGGCATTAAGCCGCCACGTTTAGCGCCTGAACCGGGGGAGCCATCACTTCCGGGAGCAGTGCCGGAAGCGCTAGCTGCAGAAGCGGCAGCAGAGTCAGCAGCGGAAGCGGCAGCAGCGGCAGCGGCAGCTCCACCATCATCACCGCCTGCATTAGCAGAATTAGCCGCGTTAGCTATTCTTGCTTTTTCTGCTTCAACAGCCGCTAGGTAACTGTCGTAGTCGCCAGTAAACTTACGGCCTTCGGCTTTGCCGTACCTCAAGTAGTGCTCGTAGGCAGACGCAAAGTTAGACTTGCCAGCTTTCATCTCAGCTTCAACGTCGGGGTTAGCCGCAAGGTATGCTTTCTCGTCAAAATAAGTTTGCGGCTCTTTAAAAGTGGTTGTGCTGGTGCCTGTTGTCTTCGTTATAGGTTTTAGACCAACCGTCTTTTTGCCCAACGCGTACTCAGCATAAGGCACAGCGATTTGAGAAGCCATAGATTTAGCAGGGTACTTACCGCCGCCTTTACCCATGAGGTAGTCGTAAGCGGCCAGCGAGTCACCCGTCTGCTTGTTGTACAGTTGGTTGAACTCGTCAATAGTTCTTGGCGCTCTGGATGTGTAGCCCAAGCTTCCGCCACCAGCGGTGTACGCATCTTTAAGCTGTTGGATGCCAATGAATCCGCCATCTGGCCGACCGGGGATGTTAGGTACAACTGTGCGTGTGCCATCCGGATTTGTAATGATGTCGCCGGGGTTGTTGACATTTCTATAAGGGTTAGTCGTGCCGGGAGGCGCATAGGTCTGTGGGGTTGTTTTTTCCGCTGCCTTGACTGCGTCATACCGGCGCTGAACTTCATTGCGAGACAATCCAAAAGCTTGGGCGGCATCATTGATGGAGTACTTGTTGTCATCCATAAACTTGACCCAGCCTTTGTCAGAGACGTTTCCACCCAGTTCTTTTGACAACGCGTACGCACCTTTGTCGAGGTTGTACCCGCGAGTGATGTCTTCTTTTGACCAACCCGCGTATTTGGGGTCATGTCTGATAACGGCGTTGTAGTATTCAGTAGGGTCAATACCTTCGGCTACCATGCGGTTGTAAATACCAAGCGTGCCAGAACCGCCAGTGGTGTCTGTTGAACCTACAAATGGACTCGCCAGACTAGCAATGTAACGGTTGACATCGGCGGGGTTAGCGTTTGTATCTATGATGGCTTGATCAAGGTTTATATCTTTGTTGGCGGGGTTTGATAAAAAACTGCCCATCTGTGCGTCTGTATAAGCAGTGTATGTAGGAGAAGCCTGATACGTGCCGTAGGCTTGCCCAATTGTGTCTTGTCCAATACCAAGGTTTGTAAGGTAACTGATAGCGGCTTGTTGATTGGCTGCGGTATCGCCACCGCCAGCAGTGGTGAACTGTTTATAGGCTGATGCAATATCTTCGGCTGAACTGTCCTTCGTCAAAGATCTGTAATCACCGCCTGCGGCCAGAGCCACAATACCGCCCGTTGCCATAGGGGTTGGCTGTTGCTGTTGTTGCGGGGGCTGGTTTAAAGACCCCACCCCAAGTTCGTAGGGGTTTGGGTTCTGTTGTCTGAACAGATCGCGCTGGCCTTGGAATGTTTTGTTTCCAAACTCACTGGCTTTGACGGGCGTCATAGCGCGTACGCCGTACAGCGGGTCGGGCTTGCCTGTGTCTGGGTTGATGTTGAAATCAAACTGCCGTATATAACCAGTGTCCTTGGGATCGCCTAGTTTTGTGGTTGTTGGAACCATAGCGCCTGCCATGATTGGCGCTGCGGCCATACCGATATTGGTAAGGTTGTTCTTAGCAAAAGCCCCCATAGCTGCTGGGTTTGCTGTAGCTGAATTAAATCCAGCAGTCAGCGTCTCCATAGGGGTTGCTGCGGCTAACTTAGCACCAACGGCCTGTTGTATGGCTTCATCGCCTACTAATCCCGCACCAGCGGATTGCGATAGTGCCCCGGTACCAGCCTTCATCAAGCTCTCGCCAAGACCCGCTCCACCATACGCACCCAATCCGGCCATGAGGCCGCGAGACAAACTGCCGGTAGCTAAAGCTGTAATGCCGCCCGTAGCCAAACCTGCCATACCCGCAGACATAAAGCCCCCACCAATAGCCGCACCAGCAGGGCCTAAGAACGCGCCAAGGGCGATAGGGGCAACAGCCTTAAACAGATCAGACAAAAGCCCAGCTTCGGGTAAACCCGTAACAGGATTGATGGTCAGCGTTGTGCCGTTAGCCTCGGCAAACTTTTGTAGATTCCGGACTTCGTCCGGCGTCATGTGTACAAGTAACGAGTCATCACCGCGACCGTTGGCGGCTACCTGTTCGGCAAACTTATGCAGGCTCATTTTTGCCTCTCAAAATGGGGGTTGTTTGATAATATCATGCTGGGAGCGCAGACACAAATGAAAGTGTAGCTACGACGGATTGCGTAGAAGGCTTAGTAGGCGTGCCGGAAGCGGCAAGGTGCTGGATAGTTACAGCAACGTTAGGCACAGACCAGTAAATCTCAACGTGGTCACCTGCTGCCATATTTAAAAAATAGTTCCAGCCAACAATTGCGTGTCCGTCCGTGCCAGCGTGTCTGTTTGGAATAGACACAAAACCTGTTGAGCCTGTAATGTCTTCGCCGTTTTGACGTAGCCAGATGTAGACATCTTGGAAGGCTGTGTCTGTGTTTCTAAACTGAGCGCTAAACTGCAAGTTGTATATACCAGCGTACTCCACAGTAATTTCAGAGTTGACTATCCTTACGCTATCAGCAAAGTCAGTGGTATTGAATGTCATCAACGTAGCAGTGTTTGCTACAGCCGTTTGGTCTTGATCGCTGGAAAACGCCCCGTATGGGTTCGCTACATACTTGCCACCCGTAGGGCCAAACAACTCACCAAACGCATTTTGCAGTTGGTTAAAGTACAAACGCAGGACGTTCGTAAACTGATCCTGATACCGGCGCTCGTACTGATCCGTACCCAACGGCAAGTTGGGTGGGGCAGGGGTAATGATCCTGTTCTTGGATGTCATCAGCGCCTGCCGTCAGGACGAATATCTATACGCGGAGCACCCAACTGCCAGACCGTGTTGATTTGATTAGAGTCAATCTTAAAGATCATCTGACGCCCACGCATACGCGTAAATATCTGCCCTGTAAACTGTTCGGTAATTACGTATGTATTGCTCTTAGCTACGGGTTGGCTGGCCGAGCTTGTCACCCCAGAGCCTGAATTTGCCAAACCGTACAACGTCATGTTCACAGACGGCACGACCCCTGCGGGGGTATTTTCTGCGTTCTCAAACGTCAAGTCAGGAAGAACACGCCACACAAAACCAAAATTATGACCATCACCAATATCAAATTCAGACGAAGATATGTAGGCACTGATGGCGGCTGTGGTGTCGGTTTCATTATTATTTAGTCCCTGCTCGTGGTTAACCAAATTGTTACTGTATGTAGCTGCCAGTGGGTAATCACGCAGCCCTGAGTCAAGCCACGCTGTTCGTGCCATTGTGCCGTAGTACCAGATTTTTTCTAGGTAGTTGTAGATGACGTAACGATCAATCTCGTTGCTACTGGATGAGCAGTAGAACCACCAGACCTCGTTGAAGCCTTCGTTCGTACCAGCAAACACCTGCGCTGCTTGGGCTTGATTAAAGTCCCCAAATATGTAGCGACGCAAATCACAGTTAAGCGTTTGCACACGGCCATCGTAGGAGTAAAACTTATCTATGCCCATCCAGTACACAATACCCGAAGCAATTACAGCGGCGTTGGGGCTTTCGATAGAAATGTTATCGCCCAGCAGTTGAGGTACCCAGACATAAGGGGGGCCAAGGTATTGCAGCGAATACACAGATGAGTCGGTAAACACCAGCACCTCTTGACGAGTCTGAACGGTGGCCACAATCTCTGAGCCGTGGGATACCCGTACAAAACCTGCTTGGTTTGTGGGGTCAGGTGTCCAGTTGTAGGGGTCATCCTGCGCTGACCAGCGAATCAACATAGGATCCATTGTGCTGGAGCCATAGTCATTTGTGCCAAACACAATAATGAACCGTGACGAGTCTGAAACAGTCAAACTGTTCTGTACTACAGGGCAGTCAACAATCAAAGACACACTACCCGTACCCGAAGACGTTGTGTTAACTGGGTTACCGGCGCCATCTAAAAGTTTAAAAGTTAAGCCGTTTACTTCAAACACATAGTATGTAGTACCAGCAGTTACGCCTGTGGGCAGGGAGCCGCCAGAGAACTTAAGCGCTGCGCCCTCGGTGTAAAGTATGGTGGAAGTGACTATTGTGGGTGAAGCGTTTGTAAACGACACTGTACCGCCAAGCGTATTAAGCAGCACGCCTCGGGTAGATACACCAGCGGTAGCATCCCAATAATACAAGCCGCCACCGCGAGGGCCGAAAACCAAGTCCTCGCCATAGTTGATTTGGTTCCACAACCGAATGGTTGACAAAGATGAGCCGCCTGTACCCCAAGGCCCTGCGCCCCAAGTGCCCGCCCCCCAACCAACAATAGGAACAGCGGAAGCAGGGCCGACATTTAATTGGTAAGCGGCTACAACCGCAGAGCCGCCATACGATCCCGCAGTCAGTGCTGTAGGTGTTGTGATTGTGTACGTACTGCTAGATGTAACTGTGACAGAGTACTGGGCATTAAGTGTGCTGGCGTACGTACCCGTAGCGCCGCTAAACGTTACATAATCTCCTGTGACGCAGCCATGTGCAGCATCCGTAACCGTTACAGTAGTCGTGCCGTTTGCTGTAAAAGGGTCGGTTCCAAGCGTTGCTGTTTCCCGGATCGGAGTAATATCAAAGTACGCACCGCCTCGTTCAATGTAGAACTTTAAGTTAGTGCCAACTCCTATTAGATTTAAACCTGCAAGCGTTACCCAATTCCACAGTGAACGGCATACACCTAGGAAAGTAACTGCAGAAATGCGCTGCCAGCCGCCGATAACTTCAGGGTTGCCTTGACGGAAACGAATCTTGTCGCACTCGTACCAACCGCCTTCAGTGGTGTAGCGTGTATTCTCCCGGTTGACGCCCGGCTTAAACAGTACTTTTTGTAGTGGCATTGGCAGTCCTAGGATAGAAACAGTGCTTTTTCAGCGTCCCTGCGCTTTTTTAGCCCTGCCAGTATTTTGCCACCACCCATGCAATACAGCAAGAGCGCATCGGCTGCGCCTTCCCAATCTCCACGGTTTATTTTCATCCGAATAGACGAGCGCTGAAACCCACCCAGTCCGGCATTGAAGGAAAAGCTGACGCACGCATCGAAAGCGCCTTGACGACCAGATACAGCGGGAGCAAGTCTAAGAACACCACGTTCAAAAATAGCGATGTCATTGTCGAATATCTTATAGATTTCTTCTTTTGTCCAGACACGGTTGTCCTCCGGTTTTAATGGCATTTCTTTGCGGATCAT